>ENA-OOQO01000006-OOQO01000006.1-human-gut-metagenome-genome-assembly--contig:-NODE-6-length-122789-cov-4.735004_pt1 | contig 122789 bp, 75 predicted proteins | sample MGYA00241088_ERZ501162 | MGnify/ENA primary metagenome ERZ501162 (study PRJEB25962, sample SAMEA2042497) | human gut metagenome | biome: human gut; feature: human-associated habitat; material: faeces... | reverse complement strand
GGGTCGGCGGTTCGAATCCGTCAACGCCCACTTCAAGCTTCGCAATTTTGCGGAGCTTTCTTTTTTTAATATCTTTCTTATATGCAAACATTAATTCTGGCAGATAACCAAGATGTGACTCGTTATGGTATGAAGGCTATTGCTGCCGGATTGTATCCGGTATGTGTTTATGTGGAAGCTTTGGACTGGAAGTCCTTGGCGGAATCGTTGGCTGAGTATCCTGAAGCATGTGTGGTGCTGGATTATACTTTGCTTGATTGTTCGGTGGAACAGCTGCTGGTATTGCATGAGCGTTTTCCGAAGGCTGACTTTGTATTGTTTAGTGATCAGCTGGGGCGTGATTTTGTGCGTAGAATGCTGCTTGCGGGCTCGTCATTTCATGTGTTGATGAAGGATGCTCCGTTGGCGGAAGTGAATCAATGTCTGCGTGATGTGAATGGAGGGTGTCAGTTTGTTTGTGGTAAGGCGAAGGATCTGCTTCGTGAGGAAGAAAAGGAGCAAAATAAAATGGTTCCGCTAACTCAGACGGAGAAAGAGATTCTACGTGCTATGGCGCTGGGGAAGAGTACAAAAGAGATTGCAGCAGAGCGTTTTTTGAGTGTATATACGGTGGCGACCCATCGTAAGAATATTTTCCGGAAACTGGAAGTAAACAATGCGCACGAAGCGATTCGTTATGCGCTCCGTGCGGGAATTGTCAATACGGTAGAATATTGTATTTGATTTTGTTAAAGAGGATATTCTTCAAAAGCGAATAGTGCTGTAGATAAATACCGTTCGCCGGTGTCAGGAAGCAGTACTACGATATTCTTTCCGGCATATTCCGGTTGTGAGGCTACTTGCAGGGCAGCATAGGTGGCTGCTCCCGCGGAAATACCCGTTAACAGTCCTTCTTTGAGAGAAAGTTCTCTTCCTGTGCGGATAGCGTCATCGTCGGTCACGCGGATGATTCTGTCTACTACATTGCGGTTGAATGTTTTGGGGATAAATCCGGCACCGATACCCTGTATTTTGTGCATGCCGGGCTTTTCGCCTGAGAGAACGGCGGATGAATCCGGTTCTACACCGATAATCTCAACTTGTGGATTATGCTGTTTCAAGCCTTCGCCTACTCCGCTTAATGTTCCTCCTGTGCCTACTCCGGCGATGAATACATCTACTTTTCCGTCCATGTCTTCCCATATTTCCTGTGCGGTGGTATGTACATGTGTGCGAGGATTTGCGGGATTCTCAAACTGTTGCAGGATGACTGCTCCAGGTGTATTGTCTCGCAGTTCGTTGGCTTTTTCAATGGCTCCGCTCATGCCTTTGCTTCCTGGGGTGAGGACAAGTTGGGCTCCCAACGCCTTCAGTAGGTTTTGGCGTTCTATACTCATGGTTTCCGGCATGGTAAGTATGGTTTTGTAGCCTTTTACGCTGGCTACCCATGCCAGACCTACGCCGGTATTTCCACTGGTGGGCTCAATGATAGTGGCTCCTTCTTTCAAAAGGCCTCTTTTTTCTGCATCTTCAATCATAGCCAATGCAATACGGTCTTTTACGCTGCCGCCGGGATTGAAGTACTCTAACTTGGCGATAATACGTGCTTGGGCATTATGAGCCTTTTCTAAACGTTCAAGTTCCAGTAGGGGAGTATGCCCGATAAGTTCTGTAAGTTGTTTTTTTACCTGTGCCATAATTATTTTCTTTTTCTTTTGGGCAAAGGTAGGAGGAAAAGAGAGGGGAGGCAATACCCTTTTTGGGGTATATTACGGCATAAAAAAAAGAGAAACCTGAAGTTTCTCTCGTAGTTGCGGAGGCCTGACTCGAACAGACGACCTTTGGGTTATGAGCCCAACGAGCTACCAACTGCTCCACTCCGCGATGTTTATTTCTTAAATGCGGTGCAAAGGTACGGAGATAAATCCATATAAACAAATGTTTATGCGAAAAATATAGAAAGGTTTGCTTTTGTTTAGAATAATAAAGGCTTTAAGTCATATAATTGAAGAATCTAAAGAGAGGTAAGGGGCTTTTTCAGATGAATTTGACACCTTATATTTGTGTAGTATGAAGAAAAACAGTACTTTTGCTCAGATTTTTATCAGTTGTGCAATAAGGAAAGATGACAGTATTAAAGACGAGAGCCAAGTTGGTAGACGTTGCCCGACAACTTTTTGCGAAGAAGGGGGTGGAAGATACCACGATGAATGACATTGCCCAAGCTTCAAAGAAAGGAAGACGGACGTTGTACACTTACTTTAAGAGTAAGGAACAGATTTACATGGCTGTGGTAGAGTCGGAACTGGAGATGCTTTCCACTCAGATGGAGAAAGCGGCAAGCAAGCCGGTATCTCCGGATAAGAAGATTCTGGAACTGATTATGACCCATCTGGATGCGATAAAAATGGTGGTATACCGTAACGGAACGTTGAGAGCCGATTTCTTTCGGGATATTTGGAGGGTAGAAGCCATGCGAAAGGAGTTCGACCGGAAGGAGACAGCGTTGTTTCGCCGCGTACTGCATGAGGGAAAGGAACAGAATCTTTTCGATATTGACAATGTAGAGATTACAGCTGATATTTTACATTATTGCATAAAAGGTATTGAAGTGCCCTATATTCGCGGTCAGATAGGCGAAGAGCTGGACGATGAAACGGGCTGGCGCTATGTAGCCAAGATTGTGTATGGCGCATTAGGGTGCAAGAAAAAAGAAAATAATCATATCGTTTAATTAAAAAATAAAGAAAATGGGATTATTAACTGGAAAGACGGCTATTGTTACCGGTGCTGCACGTGGTATTGGTAAGGCCATTGCATTGAAGTTTGCTGCAGAAGGAGCAAACATTGCCTTTACGGATTTGGTTATTGATGAAAACGGCCAGAATACAGAAAAGGAAATTGCGGCTTATGGCGTAAAAGTAAAAGGATACGCTTCAAATGCAGCAAGCTTTGAAGATACTGCAAAGGTGGTAGAACAGATTCACAAAGATTTTGGTTCTGTTGATATCCTGGTGAACAATGCAGGTATCACAAAAGACGGTCTGATGATGCGTATGAGCGAAGGACAGTGGGATGCGGTGATTGCAGTCAACTTGAAATCTGCCTTCAACTTCATCCATGCATGTACACCGATTATGATGCGTCAGAAACAGGGAAGCATCATCAACATGGCTTCAGTAGTAGGTGTACACGGTAATGCAGGACAGTGCAACTATTCAGCTTCTAAGGCTGGTATGATTGGTCTGGCTAAGTCTATCGCACAGGAATTGGGTTCTCGCGGTATCCGTGCCAATGCCATTGCTCCGGGCTTCATCATTACAGAAATGACAGCTAAGTTGTCTGACGAAGTGAAGGCTGAATGGAACAAACGTATTCCTTTGCGTCGTGGAGGTACACCGGAAGATGTAGCCAACATCGCTCTGTTCCTGGCTTCTGACATGTCTTCATACGTATCAGGACAGGTCATCCAGGTTGACGGTGGTATGAACATGTAATATAATAATGTTAGTATAGAGTGAAGAATGGGGAATAGGGGAGAGTTTTCTTCAGTATTCTCTGTTCTTCATTTTTTTTGTGTATGACAGTAGTTTACGAAGATAATCACATCATAGTAGTCAACAAGACTGCTTCAGAAATAGTACAGGGCGATAAGACCGGCGATATTCCCTTGTCGGAGACCGTGAAGCAATATCTGAAAGAGAAATATGCCAAACCGGGAAACGTGTTTTTGGGAGTCACTCACCGACTGGACCGTCCGGTAAGCGGACTGGTGGTATTTGCCAAGACCAGCAAGGCATTGAGCCGTCTGAACGAGATGTTCCGTAATGGCGAAGTAAAGAAAACGTATTGGGCCATCGTGAAACAACAGCCTAAGGAGGCCGAAGGAGAACTGGTGCACTATCTGGTCAGAAACGAAAAGCAGAATAAGTCGTACGCCTACGATAAGGAAGTGAAAAACTCCAAGAAGGCTGTACTGAATTATCGTTTGATAGGTCATTCAGAAAACTATTATCTGTTGGAAGTAGATTTGAAGACCGGACGCCATCATCAGATACGCTGTCAGCTGGCGAAGATGGGATGCCCTATTAAAGGCGATTTGAAATACGGTTTTCCACGTTCCAATCCGGATGGAAGTATCTGCTTGCATGCCCGCAGGGTACGCTTTATTCATCCGGTATCCAAAGAACCGATAGATTTGGTAGCTCCTCTTCCTGCAGGTAATCTGTGGAATAGTTTCGGTATGGAATAAAAAAGATAAGAAGGAAACGCTTCACAGCGTCCCCTTCTTTTAACACATAGGCATCTTCATTTTATCTGAGATTGTATATAATTGAGAATTCAATTAAATGAGGTAAACAATCTCTGAACTTTATTCTATGGGGTTGGGTTTAGCCTAGTTTGTTTTGGTTGTTCATTGTCTTTGTTTATCTGTAAATAAACAGACAAAACCCGTGCCAAACTCGTAGAATGCCTTATAGAAGGGATTTTTATGTAGAACGCTGTGGAATAAATGTGGAACGTGTGGAAAAATTCCACACGTTTATTGTGGAATGTGGTAGAGTTTTAATTTATTGTATAATGTTTTCCGGTCAATACCCAATAATGTAGCCGCTTTGGTCTTGTTATTTCCGGTTTGCTGAAGGGCTTTTAAAATCCGGTGTTTCTCGGTTTCCTCGTCGTGCAGGGCGAAAGTTTCCTCCATTTCCGGATTTTCGCACACCGTTTTCCGCTCGTTTATTTCTTCTCCTAAATCTTTAGCCGTGATAAATTCACCTTGAGCCAGCAAGGTAGCCCGTTTGACCACATTCTTCAGCTGGCGCAGGTTGCCCGGCCATGGATATTTCTGCATGGCTTCGCTGGCTTCTGCATCGAATCCTATCAATGTACGTTCCAGCTCATGGTTGGCCTGGTCCAGAAAGAAGTTGGCAAACAGCAGAATGTCTTCCGGACGCTCTTTCAAGGAAGGCATCTGTAGCGTAAATTCATTGATACGGTGATATAAATCTTCCCGGAAATTCCCTTTTGCAATGGCCTCTTTCAGATTTTCGTTTGTGGCGCTAATAAGACGAACATCCACCTCGATTTCTTTTGTAGAGCCAATTCGGCGGATACGACGTTCTTGCAAGGCACGCAACAATTGTACCTGCACTTCGTAGCTGAGGTTCCCGATTTCATCCAAAAATAATGTACCTCCATTGGCCTCTTCGAATGCACCTGCTTTGTCATTCAAGGCACCGGTAAACGAACCTTTCACATGACCAAAGAATTCAGAAGCCGCCAGGTCCTTAGGTATGGAACCGCAGTCAATGGCGATGAAAGGCTTTTCCGAACGTTTGCTCAACTGATGGATGCGATGAGCCACATATTCTTTTCCGGTTCCGCTGGCTCCATTAATCAGTACCGACATTTGTGTGGGAGCTACCAGCCCTACGTAGTTGTATAATTTCCGGGCCTCTTCACTTTCTCCTTCCAGAAAACCATGAGCTGTTTGTGCAGCGTTTTTTTCTTTTCCGCTTTCTGCAGGAGTTTTCTCCTGATGAATAGCCTCTTTGATTTTTTTCAGTAATTCGTCAGGTTGTACCGGTTTTGAAATATAATCAGTGGCTCCTTCCTTCATGGCACGTACGGCACTTTGAATTTCCGCATAGCTGGTCATGATGATGAAGGGTACCTGATTACCCTGCTCGCGAAGCCATGACAACAGGCTTAGTCCGTCCTGGTCGGGAAGACGCAAATCAGACAAGATAAGGTCGAAGTCGCGCGTGCCAATTTGCTTGCGTGCTTTAGCCTGTGTACTTGCAGTCTCCACTTCGAACCCCTTTTTCCCCAGCCATGTCTTTAGCATGGTAGAAAAAGTCAAATCATCCTCAACGATTAAAATAGACGGAACCATGTGATTTTTTGTTTAATTGATTTTACAAAGATACTATTTTTTACGATACCCCTTCTATGTCCTTTAATATTTTGCATGCAAGCACCTGCTTTGTTTCTGCAATCACGGTTTCTGCCGCTTGTTCTGCTTCCGGGGTATAGGTCTGTGTGCCGCGTTGCTGCTCCAGCCATTTCAATAATGGAATGGCCTTTTGTGCTTCAATCATCAGGAAGGTAGGCAGCATTTTGTGGGCGGTGGCACACAGGGCTTCCATATCTTTGTTACTGATGGCAGCCTGTAACTTCTCCATATTTTTCTGTGTTTCCTGTGCAAAGGTGCGCAGAATCTCTTTGGCAGCTTCCGGGTCATCTTCCGAGAAAGCCGTCAGCGGAGAAAAGTTATAAGGCTGGTCTGTGTGTGGCGAAGTTTCGTGGGCTTCCTTCTGAACCGGCAAGGTGTCAGGAATATTATTCGATACGGTGAGGTGGGTCAGTGTATTTTTTACCACCTTCTTCAGTTCCGACTGGTTGAAAGGTTTCTGCAACATGCCGGCAAACCCTTTCTGCAGGAAGTCATTCTCATTCATATCCCCTCGGGCTGTGATGGCAATGACCGGAATAGACTGGGCCTGGGCAAAATCCTGGTTACGAAGGTGATGAAGCAGTTCAAAACCGTTCATGGCAGGCATCTGAATGTCCGTGAATACCAGATCGAACGTACGGCTCTTGAGCTGTTCGATAAGCTCTTCCGGCTGTTCACAGCATACCGTTTCTACTTTAAAGCCTTTCACTTCTTCTGCGGCATTATGCAGCATGGCTTCCGTCAAATGCATTTGTATCCGGTCGTCATCGATGATGGCAATTCGCAGATGGATTTTAGGAAAAGTAATGGCCGGCTCCTTTGTGTCGGGAATTGGTTTGGGTGAAATGGAAGGTAAAGGCATGGATACCTTGAACGTACTGCCTTTTCCGGGAGCACTTTCGATGTCTATTCTTCCTAACAGAAGCTCTACCAGCTTGCGGGTGATGGACAGTCCCAGTCCGAATCCTTCCTGGCCTTGTGCACTGCTCAGGCGTGTGAACTCTTTGAATATGCGTTCCTGTTCACTGGCTGTCATGCCGCATCCGGTATCGGATACGCTGAACACGAACTGATTGCCGTGGTATTCTGCCTGTAGGGTAATACCTCCTGCAGCTGTAAATTTCAGGGCATTCGATAGCAGGTTTTCCACAATCTGGCGTATGCGGAATGGGTCACCTTCAAGGGTGAGAGTTTCCGGAAGTTTTTCCTTGAAATCCAGTTGCAGTTGCTTCTTTTCTGCTAATGGCAGGAAACTGTTATAAATATCAGTCAGTAGTTCATGAGGATTGAAAGCTACCGGATGTAAGTCCATCTTACCTGCTTCCAGGCGGTGGTAATCCAGCAAAGAAGTGACGAGTGCCAGTAGATGTTGTGCCGAACTTTTCATGTTCGACAAATAAAACTGCTGTCGCCGGTCGTTCACCAGGCGGATGAGCAGGTCGATGTAGCCGATGATGGAACCTGCGGGGGCCTTGATGTCATGGGTGATGGTCAGCATCAACTTTTCGCGGGCTACCAGCAAGTTCTCTGCATACGACTTCGCTTTTTCCAGTTCCCGTCGGTAATGGTTGTTGCGGGTGATGTCGCGTGCAATGACAATGGAGAATACCAGTACCAGTACAAAGGCGGCAATGGCAATCTTGGCCATGGTTTCCGCGGCTTCTTTGCGTATCTCTTCCTCCTGCATCAGTTTGGTGCGGGCGGCTTCCTGTTCATCGTGTTCAATGTTTTCCAGCAACTGGTTGACACGCTGGCTCAGTCCGCTTCCAATGACGCGCAGGCTGCTGATGCGGGTGTTCAGCATCTCGATTTCCTTCTGACGGGTCTGGAATACCTTGTGCTGAATGCCTGTAATCATGCTGCTGATGGTATCTATCGGACTGTACACTTCATCCAGTGTATCCGTGTATTCCTCCTGAATCACGTTGCTCACCTGGGTGGAATCTTCTTTCCCGGGTGCGAATACGTCAGCCAGTCTCTTGAAGAATCCTTTCTTCTTGTGATGGATGGTGTAGGAGTTATGGTGCGTAATGACTTTTCTGCGTATGTGCGGCGTACTGAGCAAGGAATCCTGCTGGGCTATCAGGCTGTCGAGCTGTTCCTGATAAATCTGGTCGGTCGGTGTATTCCGCATGGCTTCCAGCACCGCATACATGTTCCATTGCTTGTTCTGTAACAAGGTTCTTACGGTGTCCAGACGGGCTTGCTGCAGGGTGTCTGTCAGAATCGTTTCCAGTGTATCAATCGAAGCGTTCACTTCTTTCATCGCTTTCAGGTAGTGATAATACTCGTTCAGCTTTCCGGTGCGGAGTGTCTGCCCGATGATTTCCGCGTCATATAGCTGGCTGATGATGCGGTGAGTGATGTGGCGCCGGTGGTCGAGCTGGTCTCTCAGGCTGGTAGGAGTAGTCAGCAGGTTCATCTGCTGCATGGTATAGGTAAAAGCTCCTATCAGAAGCCCCACCAGCAATATGTAGCCGATAACGATTTTGAAAGAAGTGGAGAACATGGTTTAGCGGATAGGTTTCGTTTTATATCTGAATCGCAGGTAATACATGATTCCGGCACTGGTAAGTCCGAAAGGAAAAGCCGCCCAGATACCGATGGCTCCCCAGCCACAGACAAATCCGAAGAGATAGCCTGCAGGCAAGGAAATCAGGAAATAGGCGATGAACGAGAACAGCATCATGGGACGTACGTCGGCAATACCTCGCAGCGCGTTGGCAAAATTGATTTGTAATCCGTCGCCAAACTGATACAGCAGGAAGGGAATAATCAGTTGTGCCACCATCAGACTGACGGCTTCGTCGTTGGTAAACCAGCCGCCGATGTAGTGGCGCAGCAGGAAGATAGGTATACCTGTGATGACAATCATGGCCAGAATGATGTGGAATCCGCTTTTAGCCGTGTGGCGTACATTTTCCAGATCGTTCTGTCCGAAGAAATAGCTGATGCGTACCGATACGGCCGAGCCCATGCCGTAGTACATCATGAAGCAGACCTGCGACACTGCCATCATGATTTGATACGAGGCAAGTGCCGTACTTCCCAGCCAGCCCACCATGATGGCACTGAGGCTGAAAGAAGCCGTTTCCATTCCCATCTGTCCGGCGATGGGCCATCCTAATTTGTTCAGCAAGCCGAAATCGGACTTGTTGAGGCTGCTCTGTGCAAATCCTTTTCGGAAGGTGGCATAACGTGAGGTTCCGAAAAAGAGAATCAGGTAGGTGATAACCATCAGGATACGTGAAGTCAGGGTGGCAATTCCGGCTCCCAGCAATCCTAACTCCGGAAATCCGGCCTTTCCGTAAATCAGAAGGTAATTTCCTATGATGTTCAGCACGTTACCCCCTAACAGAATCCACATGGAGATACGTGTGTCGGTAATTCCGTCGGTAAACTGCTTGAAGCCGTTGAACCACAGCACGAAAGGAAGAGAAGCCAGCAACACGAGGTAATACGGTCGCATGGTGGGAAGCAGTTCTTCCGGCTGTCCTAATTTATCGATGTTCCAATAGAGCACTGCCATGACCAGACACACGATTGCGGCCAGCAGCGTATTGGCTGCCAGACTGTTTTTCAGGGTACGTCCGACTTCTTCACAACGGTTTTGTCCGAACAGGCTGCCCACGATAGGAGTCAGACCATAGCTGAAACCCGTACTGAAAATAATCGCTAAATTGAACATGTTGTTCACAAAACTGGCTGCCGCCAGTTCATGCGTACTGTGATGCCCAATCATCAATGTGTCGGCAAAGCCTAAGATGATGACTCCAATCTGCCCGATGACAATGGGAATGCCCAGCCAGAGGAGTGCACGGTAATTTGAATGTCTCATGAAATAGCCTTATAGTAGAGTATGCTGCAATTCTCGGGAACGAAGCAACGGGCTGAAGTCGCCTGAATCTGTTCGGCAGTTACGGCACGGTATTTCCCTACCTCTTCGTTGATGTCTTCTGCTTTTCCCGTCAGTTCAAAGAAAGCCAGATTGGTTGCCACGTTCAGGTAGTTGATGTTGTTGAAAATCTGTTCGCTTTCGTAGCGGTTCTTTACCTTTTCCAGTTCCTGCTCGCTCACCGGTACAGTCTTCATTTTCTCTAATTCCTTCCAGATGGCCTCTTCTGCCTGTTCCAGGGAAACACCTTCTACCGGTTTACCGGTAACATGAAGCAACCCTTCATCCAGGCTGCCTGAAATATAGGCATCGATGGAAGTAAACAGTTTCTGTTCCTGCACCAGCGACTGGATGAACCGTGAAGAACGTCCGTTCGACAGGATGTCGGTAATCATGTCGTACACGTAATAATCCGGATGCATGCGGTTGGACATGTGGAAAGCCATGTAGATGGCATCTACCGGCACTTTCCGTTCCACCGTCTTGCGGCGTACAGCCGTCTGGGGCTTCTCAATCGGAAGTTGTCGGGGAGAAATGTTCCGTGCTGGAATCGGGCCGAACCATTTCTCTGCCAGCCGGATGGTTTCTTCGAACGAGATATGTCCCGTTACAGCCAGGATGGCATTGTTCGGTGCATAAAAACGGTAGAAAAAGTCTTTCACTTCCTCCAGTGTAGCCTGAGCGATGTGTGCAATTTCCTTTCCGATAGTCGGCCAGCGGTATGGATGCGATTCGTATGCCAGCTCGCGCAGCAGGTGCGACGCATCCCCGTAGGGCTGGTTCAGGTTGCGCTGCTTGAACTCCTCAATCACCACCTGGCGCTGTACCTCCAGACTTTTCGGACTGAAATCCAGGCTGAGCATGCGGTCGCTTTCCAGCCAGAATCCCGTTTCTACGTTCTGGTGCGGCAGAGTGATGTAATAATTGGTAATGTCGTTGTTGGTCCAGGCATTGTTTTCCCCTCCGGCATTCTGCACGGGAGTATCATAATCGGGGATATGAAGGGAGCCTCCGAACATCAGGTGCTCGAACAGATGGGCAAATCCCGTGTGCGACGGGTCTTCATCGCGGGCTCCCACGTCGTACAACAAGTTGAGGGCGACCATTTGTGTAGAGTCGTCCTCATTGTGTACAATCCGCAGCCCGTTAGCCAGTGTATAACGGTTTACTTGAATCATGCGGAAATCAGATTATTCAATCACGGTTGCTTTCAGAATGCGCACGTCTGTTTCCGGACGGTCGGCGCGGTTGGTCTTTACAGCCTGAATCTTGTCGATAACCTCCATACCTTCTGTCACCTCTCCAAATACGGTATAAGCTCCGTCCAGATGAGGCGCACCTCCTACGGTAGTATAAGCTGCAATCTGTTCACGGCTGAACTTCAGGGCCGGTTCCTTGGCTACGATGCCACGTGCCTGTGCTTCCAGGCTGTCCTGCAATTCCAGCAGACCGTCGTTGTCGCCGGCTTTGCGCATCTTGTAGATTTCTTTCATGTGCTTGCGGGCCAGTTCGTTGAACACCGTTTCCAAACGTGCCTCATTCAACTGGTTCTCCATGCTGATCATCTGTGCTTCAGAAAATTTACGTCCGGTCACAATGTAGAACTGACAGCCGGAAGATTCCTTGTTCGGGTTTACTTCGTCACCCAAGCGGGCAGCAGCCAGCGCACCTTTCTTGTGGAAGAATTTCGGGTTGAATTCAGCCGGCAGTGTATAACCTACATCTCCGTTACCCAATGTAGTGGTATCGGTAGCAGTCTTGCTCTGCGGGTCGCCTGCCTGAATCATGAAATTCTTGATTACGCGGTGGAAGAGCGTACTGTCGTAAGTACCCTCTTTCGCCAGTTTGATAAAATTGTCCCGATGCTTGGGAGTTTCATTATACAGTTTGACCGTGATGTTTCCCATGGTCGTTTCCAGACGTACAAGTGTTTCGTTTCCAGTTTCCATATTGGTTGTCTTTTTCTGACCGCCCGTGCATGCCATCAGGCAGCAGGCCATCAATGTGAATAAAATAGATAATTTTTTCATGTGAAGAAAGTTGGTTTTGCAAAGGTACAAAAAAACTCTTTATCTGCTGCTTTATCATGTAGCCATCAGTCTTTTTCTTTAGCTGTAGCGGCCACATAGACTCTGTGTGTGCGTTGCCCCTTTGGGAGTATGCCTGTTTCAGGTGTTGTTCCCCACTTCTGAAGTTCCCTGGCTGCGGTAGTATGGCTCAAGCCGGTGAGGGCCATGTAGTCTGCCACCGGCATGTACGGGTGTGTGGGCAGAAAATCCTGGGCTATTTTCAGCCGTTTTTCGCTGGAGTGGCGTGAAGTTTTCAGCTTGCTGGTACCGCTTTCTCTTTCCAGTGTGCAGTGCCCTTCCGTCTTGCGAATCAGTTCTTTGTCGGCACGGAAGTTGATGTTGCGTATTTTGATGCTTCTGGCATTGCGGCGGTTTCCTCCTTCCGGCTGTTCGGCCTCTTTTCCTTCCGTTATTCCTAACGAAGGAGTAAATGTGCCGATTTCATCGAGCTTGACCGAATATCCCCGGCTCATTTCGCGGGCCATGGCATCCTTCAGGGCCATAATCATGCCCCGGAGCTCTCCGGTGTTGTAGGTGGTGTGATGTGCGATGTCTTCAATCAGCTCCTCAGTAGAACATTGTCCCTTGATAATCATTCTTGGATAGAGGATGGTCTCGTTTTCGTTGTGCAGGTCTTTCATTTCCTGCATGGTGTAAGTAGCTGCCATTGGAATCAATAAATTTAAAGGGTTAGAACAATTCTTTTAAATACACTGAAGCATTCTCTGTTTCACAGTGCGGGATTTGTATTTCACACTGTGAAATATGTATCCCACACTGTGGTTTTTGTATCCCACAGTGTGAAACAGAGAATTCTCTTTGGTGAAGATAATTATATTTAAGGGGAAATGCAAGAAGTTGAAGTGGTAAATTAGAAAAGGTACGCTGTTTTTCTTGAACTCATGATGAGTTCACTTTTTTTGAAGTATAGTAAAAATATAATATGCTTATTCGTTACTGTTAAATGCTGCTCTTTGTTATGTAATTGTGTTGATGGCTTGTTTTAATGATATCTTTCAATAATTAAAAGAATACAAGAATTTGTTGTAGATAATGATTTCATTATTTATCTCATGTGATTGTAAATAATTTAAAATTTAAATCGAACAATAACAATCATAAAATTATATGATGTTTTAATTTGTCTTTTTTGATAAAATACATGGATATTATAGAATAAAATAAATAAATGTTGTTTCATAATAAAAATATTTATATATTTGCAAAATCAAAATCTGATAAAAAGATTTTAAAAGCTACAACAGAAATTAAACTATGCATATGAAAAAAATCCAACCCTCTTTTAATGTTTTGGAGATAAAATAATAAGTCTATAATAAATATGTTTTTAATCTATTAAACTTAAATCTATGACTAAGAGGCATTTGAAATCACTAAGTGCATTTTTGCTTTTGTCGGGTTTTCCTATGGGAATTATGGCAATCCCCGATGTAGATGCTATGGCTGTTCAAGCAGTACAGCAGAGTTCTTCTTGTAACGGCGTTGTGGTAGATCGTAATGGAGAAACGGTTATTGGCGCTTCTGTGGTGGTTAAAGGTACAACCAATGGAACCATAACAGGGCTTGAGGGTGAATTTAGTATCCCTAATGTGAAGAAAGGAGATATTATTGTAATTTCTTACGTGGGATATACAACGCAGGAGATTCCATGGGATGGTAAGCCTTTAAATGTTGTCTTGAAAGAAGATACAGAAACTTTGGATGAAGTTGTAGTGGTAGGTTATGCTACTGTTAAAAAAGCAAACCTGACTGGAGCTGTATCTGCTGTAGATGAAAAAGTATTGGCGGAACGTCCTATTGTGAACTTGGGACAAGGTCTTCAGGGTACTATTCCTAACTTGAATATTACTACAAGTGCTCAGCCGGGAGCTGGCTCTACCTTTAATGTCCGTGGTGAAACTTCTATTAATGGCGGTTCTCCATTGGTGCTGGTAGATGGAGTGGAAATGGACCCTAACTTGATTAACCCGCAAGATGTAGCCAGTGTGTCTGTCTTGAAAGATGCTGCATCAGCTTCTATTTATGGTGCACGTGCTGCGTATGGTGTAGTTTTGATTACGACCAAGGGAGGTAAGAAAAATCAGCCTACTCGTGTTTCTTTAGATGCGTCGGTTTCTTTTAATAGTCCGACTACTCGTCCCAGCTATATGGATTCTATGCAGTATGCTACATGGATGAATGCGGCTAATAATACAACACGAGGTCGTGATTTGCTCAGTCAAGAGGAAATGGACCACATAAGAGCTTATTATGAGGATCCGGCTAATAACTCACCTGTTTTTATTGCTACAGATCCTACCAGCTGGCAGTATGGTAATTGCCAGCAAGGCAAATATGCTTATTGTGGTAATACGGATTGGATGGATGAAATCTATAAGAAAAGCTATCCGTTGCAGAAATATAATGTGAATATCAGTGGGGGTAGTGAAAAAACTACGTACTATACTTCTGTGGGATATACTAATCAGGGTTCAATGTTGCGTTATGGGGATGAACGATTCCGCAAATTTAATGTGGTAAATAATATCAGCTACGACATTACCGACTGGATGAATGTGTCAATGAAGACTTCATTTATCCGTACGGAATTGAATGGACTGGCACAAGACAATGTGCACGGTAGCGCATGGATTGGTAACGATACTCAGCCTTTGATGCCCGTAAAACATCCGGATGGTAACTGGTCTGGACAGGGAAACTATACTAACTTCGCTGCAGTGCTGGAAGAAGGCGGTACGCGTGCAACAACCAAGAACGACTTTTGGAATACGCTGGCTTTGGAACTGAAGCCTCTGGCAGGATTGAGTATAAAGATGGATTATACCTTTAACTATTATGCAGAACACATTAAGAACCATGCGAAATCTTTCAACGAATATGGAGTGGATGGTAAGTTCTTGCAGGTTTTCCAGTATACCAAACCTAATTATGCGTATGAGCATCAGCAAAATGATACCTATAATACTTTTAACTTAGTTGGTAATTATGAACGTACCTTTGGAAAACATTATTTCAAGGTAATGTTAGGCTACAATCAGGAAACCAAGCATACCCGTGCTTTCGCTGCACAGCGTAAGGAATTGATTTCAAATGATCTTCCTTCAATGGATGCAGCTACAGGAGAAAGATTGGTAAGTAATGCAGATGATAGTTGGGCTACTCGAAGTGGTTTTGCCCGTATTAATTATACCTTCGCTGATCGTTATCTGTTGGAATTGAACGGACGTTACGACCTTTCTTCTAAGTTCCCTAAAAATGACCGTGCCGTATTTAGTCCTTCATTCTCTGTAGGATGGAGATTGGGTGAGGAATCATGGTTCAAGAACCCTACCAATGGTTTCTTTGATGACTTAAAGCTGAGAGCTTCTTATGGTAGTCAGGCCAATCAGGCATTGGATAACGGATGGCATGCTTATTTGTCTACTTACGGTAACGGACAAACTGGGTATTTAATGGGTGGACAGCGTGTAACTTATGTTTTACCGGGGCTGTTGGTTAGCAACACAATTACATGGGAGAAAGTAACTCAGTGGAATGTGGGTCTTGATTTTACTGTTTTGCAGAATCGGTTGACAGGTTCATTTGATTACTATCAGAGAAAGACTACCGGAATGCTGGGTACAGGAAAACTTTTACCGAATATTCTTGGAAAGACTGAACCGCAGGAAAATGCCTCTGACATGGTTACCAAAGGTTGGGAATTGGCATTGACTTGGAATGACCAGCTGGAAAATGGATTACATTATTCTGTTGGCTTTAACCTTTCTGATACCTATGCAAAGATTACCAAATATGATAATCCTACAAAATCATTGTCAGCAGATTATTATGAAGGTAAGACTGTGGGCGAGCTTTGGGGATATGAATCAACTTTGTTCCAGACTGCAGATGAAATTGCTTCTGCTCCTGATCAGTCACAGTTGGATAATGGTATTCATAAGGTTCCGGGCGATATCAAATTTATTGATATTAATGGTGATGGCGTAGTAAATAATGGAGAAAATACAGTCGATAATCCAGGTGATAAGAAGATTATTGGTAATGACCGTGCTCGTTATCGTTATGGTTTTAACGTTACAGCAGACTGGAAAGGCTTTGATTTGGGTATCTTCTTCCAGGGGGTTGGAAAGCGTGACATGATATTGCCTAATACTTACAGATGGCAATATGGCAGCGAGTGGCAAGTACCAACGGCTTATGCCAATGATTATTGGACAGAAGATAATACTGGTGCCTATTTCCCGGTAGCTCGTTTTGACGGTGGTACTGCTCTTGGACAATATCAGACACGTTATTTGCTGAATGCGGCTTATTTACGCTTGAAATCCTTGTCTTTGGGTTATACATTGCCTGTAGCTTTGACTCAAAAGTGGGGTATTCAGAAAGCACGTGTGTACTTCTCAGGTGAAAATCTTCTGACATTTAAGCATACTCCAGAAGGCTTTGATCCGGAATTGGATAATCCGTATGACTATCCGCAACAAAAAGCGTTTTCTATAGGTGTTAATCTTACATTCTGATAATTAAATTAATTTATTACTGATATGAAACTAAGATATATTTTATATTCCGCTGTTGGAATGTTGCTCCATACAAGTTGTAACGATGCTTTTCTGGAAAGGTCACCTCAGGATTTGAATGATAATACTTTTTGGACTTCTACAGGAGATTTACGTACTTATGCAAATGCATTTTATGACATATTGCCAGGTGGGGTAACCAATTATGGAGATACTAATGCAGATGATCAGGTGCCAAGCGGTATCAACCAGTTCTTGTGGGGACAATATGTTGTTCCGACAGAAGATGGTCTATGGTCTAAAAGTAATTGGGCGAATATTCGCAATATAAATTATTTTATGACTCATTATGGTACAGTAACGGGTGCAGAAGAAGAAATTAATGTGTATGTAGCCGAAATGCGTTTTTTCCGAGCATTGGAGTACTTTAATAAAATTAAGACTTTTGGTGATGTTCCTTGGTTAGATAAAGATTTGAATATTGACAGTGAAGAGTTGTATGGCTCTAAAATGCCAAGAAATCAAGTGGCTGCAAAAATTATCGAAGATTTGGATTTTGCCATTACTTGGTTGCCGGAAAAAGGTGATGAAGAGGCTAACCGTCTGAATAGAGATATTGCCCGTCATATTAAGGCTCGTGTTTGCCTGCATGAAGGTACCTATTATAAATATCATTCCGAGTTAGGATATGCATACGAGGATTTGTTGAAGCTGGCTGCAAGTGAAACTGATAAACTGATTACAGACGGACATTATTCCATCTATAAGACAGGTGATACAAAGCATGACTATTATGACATGTTCATCATGGAGGATAAGAAAAATTTGAGTGAGGCGCTTCTTTATATTGATTATGTAAACGAACTGCGAATGCATAATATGGGGCATGGGGCAGTGGAAGCAAATGCTGGTTTCTCAAAGGATTTTGTAGACTGCTTCCTTTATACGGATGGTCTTCCCAAGGCGTTGACTACCCTTCCTAAAAATGATGAAACACTGGTGCAGGAACTGGCAAACAGAGACCCTCGTGCCGCACAGTTGATTCGTAATGATGAGTTTTTCGCGGGAAATGCCAGTTATACCCCTGTAGGTGGTGACGATGCCTATGTGACTCAATTTTGTCCTACAGGATATCAAAGTATTAAGGGATATAATCCTGCTACGGCTCATTCGGGATATTATGTAGAATATGCAGATGGAATTGCTTATCGTTATGCAGAGACATTGCTGATTAATGCAGAAGCTAAAGCAGAGTTGGGCACAATTACTCAGCCAGATTTGGATAAAACGATTAATGAATTACGTGATCGCGTGGGGATGAAGCATTTAACTCTTACTGTAGAATTTACAGATCCGAACTGGCCTGATTACGGATATACACTTAGTCCATTATTGCAGGAAATTCGTCGTGAACGTCGTATTGAATTAGCAGGTGAAGGTTTCCGTTTTGATGATATCTGCCGTTGGAAAGCGGGTAAAATTGTTAACAATGTAATGACGTATGTAGGAAAGAAAATATCTGCTACATCTAGTATGGCAGAAAAAGGACTTCGCTCTGATGCTGGTTATGTGATTGTTTATCCGAATTACACTCAAAAAGATTTGGTTTATGTAGCTGGTAAGAGCAGAACATGGAATGATAAGATGTATCTGTATCCGATTCCTACAGGTGAGTTGCAGCGTAATCCGAATTTGTTGCCACAGAACCCAGGCTGGTAAATGAGATTTTATTGAATTAATAGAGAGAGGCTGTCTCAAATAAACTTGAGATGGCCTCTGTTGTTTTATATCAGACTGAAGACATTGGGATTTTCCTCAAAAAAGGGAGTTTATAAGTTTTCTCTTATTTCATCGTCTCTAAGCTATTAAGCTTCTTAAGAGATTAATTGTTAGGGTAGTAGGTTAAATTTAATTTACATACTTGTACGGCTTGGAACTTTGTAGGTTTCTGGCCATATTTTTATGTTTCTTTTGCTTTTACAATGAATCGTGTGCTTTAGGTTTATTCTTTTGGGGCGGTATAATAGGAAACTTGACTTTTTTATTTGTTTTTATCGTCTAAATAATATAATATTGTATATATATTATGATTAATGCATGGAATTCCCCGATGAAACTGAAACTATTCATATTTTTATTTTTCGCATTTGCAATTGTACATATCAAGGCTAGTGTCAGTGATAAATACCTGATAAACAACATCACTTCAACAAATGGACTTTCTAATAGTGCTGTACTGACTATCTTTCAAGACTCTGATGGGCTTATGTGGTTCGGAACATACGATGGCTTGAATTGTTATGATAGTAAGACCATGGCTGTATTTCGTTCAAAAAGTCCTTATAATGAAGATTTTACTTTTAAAAGTAATATTATCCATAAAATTTGTCAGGCAGATAATCAGTGTCTGTGGGTAAAAACGTTCTTAGGAGTAGCTCGTTTTTCCTTGATAAAAAGGGAGATAGAAGAAATATATGCTGATTCAGAAAATTATGTGGTGTATTCTAATGCCAAGGGTGATTCTTGGGTCGTAAACGGATCCGAATTATTATATTATAATACAATCTTAAAGAAGTTTGTTTCTTTAGGTAATGTCATACCTAAGGCTGACAAATGTACGCAAGCACTTGTTACAGATTCAGGTGAGATATGGTTGTTGTATGCAGATTCTCCCGATGTGGTATGTTTTAAGATTCCTTCTTTTTCAGTTCAGCAGTCTGTGAAGATAGAATTGGAAAAAGAACGGATAAAGTTACACAATCTTCCCGTAAATCGTTATTTCGTACAAAACGATTCATTTAGTTTCATTGATGCAGAGAATAACCTCTATCTTTATGATGTGGCTGCAAAGACCAAGGTATATATCAGGAATATATCCGATCTGATGCAGCAGTACGGAAAAATTGAAAATATAACTTCTTTGCAGGAAGATGTCATTATTGCTTTTCATCTGAACGGGCTTGTATCCTTGAATTCTTCAAAAGAATATAGGGAAGAGGTGATAGACCGTAGTGTTCGGATTTTTTCGATGACTAAAGATCGGTATAATGATATAGCCTGGGTAGGCACAGACGGACAGGGTGTCTTAATGTTGACAAAAAATAATTCAATAGCTCAGACTCTGGAGCTGACACGTTTGTCTCCTTTACTGAAGCGTCAGGTAAGAAGTATCGCTACCGATCGTCATGGAGGATTGTGGTTTGGTACAAAAGGTGATGGACTGATACATATACCTGAATATGAAAAAAATTGGGATAGAAAGGAAGCGGTGGAATTGTATTCCGGTAGCTCTCGTCAAGCTTTGTCTGACTATCTGCCTTGGGAAAATGATAATCGTGTATTTTCAATTCATGAAAGTCGTTTCCATGATGGCATGTGGATTGGAGGGACTAATGCCAACTTACTTTATTTCTATTCATTTGAGCAATCAAGAATGATTAAGGTAGAAGGCTTCGATACGAAAGGTAACACTGTAGAAATAAAAGGAGTATATGAGGAAGATGCTTCTACTTTATGGGCCTCGGTTAATATGCTTGGGCTTGTTCGTTTGAAAGTAGATTTTAAAGGAGACCAAATTCTAATAACCGATCAGGAAGAAAAAATAATTTCCAGGGGTAATAATGATGTGTATCTTGTATTCTTTTCCATGACGAATCAGGGTGATTCTGTATTGTGGTTAGGCGACAGAGGCAAGGGACTTGTCAGATATAATATAAAAGATAATACGTATAAACTTATTTCATTCCAGCAGAAACTAAATCGTCCGGTAGACGATGTATTGTCTTTCTGTCAGTATGATGAAAATAAGTTTTATGTAGGGACTTCTACTGGAGTCGTTTCTATGAAATACGAGAAAGACAGCGTACGGGCAATAAGCTATATCGGGCAGGAACATGGCCTTTCGAATGACATGATTCATGGAATTTTGTCCGATAAGAATGGTTTTCTTTGGATGAGTAGTAACAAAGGATTAAATAAATACAATCCTATGAACGGAAGAATTCATACCTTTTACGGGAATGGTATACATATTGAGGAGTTTAGTGACGGTGCATATTATAAATGCCCTTATAGCGGACGACTTTTCTTTGGTGGAGTAAACGGATTGTTGTATTTATCCGATAATTCTACGGCTGTTTATAGCCCGTTTCAGAATATTGTATTACGCGATTTCTGGATAGAAAATAAAAGAGCTTTATCGCCTAACTATGAGGAAGATGGTCGGAATGGATGGGAAATAGATGGCAAAAAGGTCTTTTTCAGGTTTAATTTTATTGTACCTGATTTTGTCGGAGGGGAGAATATCGAATATTCGTATATGCTGGAGGGATATGACGCAGATTGGTCGGTATTTAGTAAGACAAACGATGTGACTTATTCGAGTGTTCCTCCTGGTAAATATATGTTTAAGGTACGTTACAAGAGGGATATAAATGAGAATAATGAAAAATTATTGATGATTCCTATTTATATTACTACCCCTTGGTATAAATCTCCTTTTTTATATATAGGTTTAGTTATCTTATTATTCCTTTTGGTCGGAACTATATTGCATTTTTTCCCTTCTTTTAATCCGGTAGATGTTTTTGTGGGAAAGGGTCATCAGGATGATTCTAAAGAGGATGCCGAGGAGACATTTCAGGAAGTGATATATTATGGTGTACGGTTTACGATACATAGTGTGGAGCAGATGGGAGTGTTAGAGAAATTTGTGGCGATAGTGGAAAATAATTTGGATAACGAGGAGTTGGGAATTCCATTTATTGCGTCTGAATTGAATATGAGTACTCGTCAGTTCTATCGTAAATTCAATGAAATGACGACAGATATTTCTCCGAATGAATTTATAAAATTGTGTCGTCTTGAAAAGGCGGCTGAGTTATTAAAGAATACCAGTTTGTCTGTATTGGAGATTATTTCTATGATTGGGATTAATAGTCGCTCCTATTTTTATAAAGAGTTTATCAAAAGATATGGTTGTACTCCGAAAGATTTCAGGAATACACCTTCCTTGGATGAGGGGGTAAATGACTGAAAATAGAAATAATTCTGTCATTTCCCTGATTTTACGTCTGTCTCAAAAGAGCATTATAATGTGCTCTTTTGAGACATTCTTTTTTATTTTATTGATTATCAATGGTGTAAAAAAGGACAAGTAGACTGTTGTGATATTTTTATGACATTTTAAAACTACCTTCTTTTTTGGCAGTAAGCGGGACATTGAAGGGATTTGTTTTTCGTTTATTTGCATTGTGAGAAAGAATCATCCATGATGGATTCTGACCCTTAACATAAGCAATTCCAAATTTAATAATATGAAAATATCTCTTCACTCTTTTTTATTGGCAGTCAGTGTATCTTTTTTAATATCGTGTGCTCAACAGAATTTAGCCACTGAGAAAAATATAATTCCTTCTCCGGTGGAAATAGTAAAGAGTGACGGACTGTTTGCTTTTAAACCTGGAATGTCATTATATATAAATGATAAGGAGCTGGTTCCAGCTCGTATGCTTTTACAAAAATCTTTGGGTATAGATTTTTTAGAACATCATGAAGAATCATCGGCTTCCATTGTATTGCGGATGGTTGAAGGAGTCATGGAGAAAGAGGGTGGGTATCATCTTTCTGTAAATAAGGATAAACTTCTTCTTGAAGCTGCAGATTATTCTGGCATTGTGGCTGGTATTTCTACCATACGTCAGCTTTTACCAATAGAAGCAGAATCAGGTTTGTCTATCCCTGTTGTGGAGATAACTGACTATCCTCATTATCAGTGGAGAGGAATGCATTTAGATGTTTCCCGACATTTTTATTCCAAGGAAGAAGTGATGAAACTGCTGGATTTGATGTCGCTGTATAAATTTAATAAGTTTCATTGGCATCTGACAGACGATCAGGGCTGGAGAATCGAAATTAAAAAATATCCTTTATTGACGGAAAAAGGGGCATGGAGAAAGTTTAATGATCAGGACCGTACTTGTATGCAACTGGAGAAGTCAATGTGCAATCCAGATTATGCGATACCGGTAGAAAAAACATCTGTCATTGAAGGTGATACCATTTATGGAGGTTTCTATACCCAAAATGAAATAAAGGAAGTGGTAAATTATGCGGCAGAAAGAGGAATAGACGTAATTCCAGAAATTGATATGCCGGGACATTTTTTAGCGGCTATTCAACAATATCCGAATATCGCTTGCGACGGACTTATCGGTTGGGGGCAGGTTTTTTCTTCACCAATATGTGTGGGAAAGGATTCTACACTGGAATTTTGTAAAAATATCTGGCGTGAGGTTTTTCAATTGTTTCCTTATGAATATGTGCATTTGGGAGGAGACGAGGTAGATAAAACCAACTGGAATAAATGTCAGGATTGTCAGAAAAGAATGAAATCGGAGAAGCTGGCTACTCCTGAAGCTTTACAGGCATGGTTTGTCAGGGAGATGGAAGCCTTTTTCTTGCAAAACGGGAAACGGCTCGTTGGCTGGGACGAAGTGGTAGAAGACGGCCTGTCGGATAAAAGTGTGATTTCATGGTGGAGAAGCTGGTGTACCGATGCGGTGCATAAAGCTACAGCTGCTGGTATGAAAACGATAATCTGCCCGAATTCTCATTTGTATTTCGATTATGAGCAGAAAGCGGATTTCTTGAAGAAAATATATGATATGGACGTGCTTCCTTCCGGATTATCGGATGCACAGAAGTCGCTTGTGTGGGGAGTACAATGTAATGTCTGGACAGAATGGATTCCGACCATGGAACGAATGGAGTATATGATTTTTCCACGCATGATGGCGGTGAGTGAGATTGCCTGGTGCGAGAAGTCCAGATTGAATGATTATAAGGCTTTTGAACGACGGGTAATGAATCAGGTGAAACGCCTTGACAGACTGAGTGTGAACTACCGGATTCCTGATTTGACAGGTTTTTATGACCGTAATGTATTTGTCGATAAAGGAGAGTTTAAAGTAGATTGTATCTTACCTCAGGTGGAGGTTCGCTATACAATGGATGGAACAGAACCTTCGAGCAAATCTGCATTGTATACTGCTCCTGTTAGCGTAACAGAGAATACGGAATTCAAATTCAGGGCTTTCCGTCCGGATGGAACATACGATAAATTATATACTGCCAGTTTTGTAAAGGAGGCAATTCGTCCGGCATTGAAAGTAACCGGAAACTTAAAGCCGGGTTTGAATGTGGCTTTGTATGATTTCTCAGGTAATGAATGTGCAGACATTGTTTCATCAAAACTGATTAAGAATTATGTAAGTGAATGTATTGCTTATCCGGAAGGAAAAACCGGTAATCTGGCTATGGTATATAATGGTTATTTGAAAGTCCCGTCAGATGGCGTTTATACATTTTCATTGCTTTCAGATGATGGAAGTATCTTGAAATTGGACAATCAGGTGCTAATTGAGAATGACGGGTTGCATTCTCCGGCGGAACGTAGTGCGCAGGTGGCACTGGCTGCGGGGATACATAAACTGGAACTTTCTTATTTTGATTATTTCGGTGGTGTATTGAAGTTGTTCCTTATCAATGAGAAAGGAGAAAAAACGGAATGTCCATCGGAGTGGTTTACACATGAATAGCGTAAAGAGGACTTTGTGGTCTCATTGTATTCATCATAGGATTATTTTGATAGGTGTTTTTAATATATTGATAATTGTTAATCATGTTGCGGTTATAGTCGAATAGAGTGCTCATGAGAAAGAATTTAAATCTTATTTTTAGTATGCTTCGAAAAATACAATTTTGCTTGCTTGCCGGACTGCTCGCTTCTCCGGTATTTGCTCAACAAAAGGCAGTGGATTATGTAAATCCGATTATTGGAACCAATGGAATGGGACATACTTTTCCCGGCGCTTGTGTACCTTTTGGCTTGATACAGCTTAGTCCGGATACTGATACTATCCCTCACAATGTAAATGGAGAATACCAGAAGGATGTATATAAATATTGTGCCGGTTACCAGTATTCAGATCCTACTATTGTAGGCTTTAGTCATACACATTTAAGTGGTACGGGGCACTCCGACTTGGGAGATGTGTTGATTATGCCGACGGTGGGCGAGCTGAAACTGAATCCGGGACGTGCTTCTCATCCGGATGAAGGATACCGTTCCCGTTACAGTCATTCCACTGAGCACGCATCGGCTGGATATTATGAAGTAGAGTTGGAAGATTATAAGATAAAGGCTCAACTTACAGCTACTCCTCGTGTCGGTATTCATAAATATACTTATCCCTCCTCTGACGGACGTATCGTTCTCGATTTGAATCATGGCATTTATAATTATGATGGAAAGGTGCTTTGGAGTCACCTGAGGGTGGAAAATGATACACTGCTGACCGGCTATCGCATAACCAACGGATGGGCTCGGACGAACTATACGTATTTTGCCATTTCTTTCTCACAGCCGATAAAAGATTACGGGTATGTAGATAAGAAGAAACCGGTTTATACGGGTTTCTGGAGACGTTTTAAGATGGATTGTAACTTCCCGGAAATAGGCGGACGTTCTGTGGTTTCTTATTTTAATTTTGACACTTCTTCCAATAAAGAACTGGTAGTAAAAGTGGCTCTTTCGGCTGTCAGCACGGAGGGGGCACTGAAAAATTTATTGGCAGAAGCTGGTGGAAAAAGCTTTGAACAGGTAGTAGCGGAAGCATCAGAAGCGTGGAATGAAAAGCTGGAGCTGTTTGAAATAGAAGGAACGGAAGACCAGAAGGCAATGTTCTATACTTCGCTGTACCATACGATGATTAACCCTTCCGTGTATATGGATGTAGATCGGCATTATCGTGGACTTGACCATAATGTGCATCAGGCAGAAGGATTCACTAATTATACGATTTTTTCTTTGTGGGATACCTACCGTGCAGAACATCCGTTCTTGAACCTGATCACTCCTTTACAAAATGCGGACATGGTGAAGTCTATGATTGCGCATCAGCAGCAGAGTGTACATAAGATGTTGCCGGTATGGAGTTTGATGGGAAATGAGAACTGGTGTATGAGCGGGTATCATGCTGTGCCAGTACTGGCTGATGCTGTAGCTAAGAGAGTGGTAACAGAAACGGAACCAGCTTTACAAGCAATGATAGAAACATCGAACGTCGATTATTATGACCATCTGGATGACTACAAGAAATTGGGATATATTCCTTTTGAAAAGAGCAGTACGGCAGTTTCTTCTACTCTGGAGTTTGCGTATGACGACTGGGCTATCTATCAGACGGCCTTGCAGGCTGGCAAAGAAGATATTGCCAAGAAATATTATGCCCGTGCCTTGAATTACCGTAATGTGTTTGATAAGAAAAGAGGTTTTGCTTGTCCACGTGATGAGAAAGGGAACTTTAAGGCGGATTTTGATCCTTTGCAGACACATGGAGAAGGTTTTATTGAAGGGAATTCATGGAATTTCTCTTTTCATGTACCTCATGATGTATACGGTGTGATGGATTTGATGGGAGGAGAGAAAGTTTTTCTGAATCGTCTGAATGAGCTTTTTGAGATGCACCTTCCCAAAAAATATTACGAAAAGAACGAGGATATTACGGAAGAAGGTCTGATAGGTGGTTATGTGCACGGCAATGAACCCAGTCATCATATTCCTTATCTGTATGCCTGGACCTCACAGCCTTGGAAAACACAGTTCTGGACACGTGAGATTGTGGACCGGATGTATCGCAATGATATTAATGGGTTAGGGGGAAATGATGACTGCGGTCAGATGTCAGCCTGGTACATGTTTACGGTGATGGGCTTTTATCCGGTTTGTCCTGGAACGGACCAGTATGTACTTGGAGCTCCCTATTTTCCTTACCTGAAACTACATCTCCCTAATGGAAAGACGCTGGAAATCAAAGCTCCGGGTGTAAGTGACAGTCGGCGTTACGTACAGTCGCTGACCATTAACGGAAAGAAGTACGAAAAACTGTATGTCACTCATGCAGACCTGCTGGAAGGCGGCGTATGGGAATTTAAAATGGGAGCCTCTCCGAACAAGAAAAGAGGACAAAAAACAGAGTATAAACCTTATTCATTAACTAACGGAATTAAATAAGTATGAAAGCACAATTGTTGTTGGTCAGTATAGTCTTTGGACTGGCCGGAATTTCGGCTTGTGCCGGACAAAAACAAAAAAACGTTTCTGAAGAGAAAACGGAGGATGTTTGGAAAGATTATCCTGTGGGCTATATTGTATTCGATGATCAGGCTCCCGAGACGGAAGGTTCAAAGGTCTACCATCGTATTGTGACTCATCCGCAAGATTACATTGCAGAACAGGCGCGTACGGTGTTAGCTACATTGTATGATGCTCCGTCGGACAGCATTGTTCCGGTAGATACCATTCACTATTCGTTGCAGGATATAGAAGGAGTCTCAGCTAAGGATGGTGGAAATGGGGTAGTAAGTATTTTCTATAGTACCCGTCATATTGAGAAATCGTTTGCTGCTAATGATACGGCAAAATTGTTTTTCGAAACGAGAGGTGTTCTGCTGCATGAGCTGACTCATGCTTATCAGTTGGAACCGCAGGGAATAGGGAGCTATGGAACCAACCGTGTGTTCTGGGCCTTTATCGAAGGAATGGCTGATGCCGTACGTGTGGCAAATGGAGGATTTACTCCGGCTGACCGTCCGAAAGGAGGAAATTACATGGACGGATACCGTACAGCAGGATATTTCTTTGTTTGGTTGAAAGACAATAAGGATAAGGATTTCTTGCGTAAGTTTAACCGTAGTACGTTGGAGGTAGTTCCTTGGTCGTTTGATGGAGCGATTAAGTATGCGTTAGGAAATGAGTATGATATAGACAGCTTGTGGCATGAATATCAGGTGGCTGTAGGCGATATTCAGGAATAGTAAAAACGGTTGGTTATGAAGCGTATTCTTAAAATATTCTTTTTGTGTACAGCTTTGCCGGTGTGTCCGCTTTCAGCTGAAAGTCTGACACAGTATGTCAATCCGATGATTGGTACTGATGGTTACGGCAATGTTTATCCGGGTGCACAGATTCCGTTTGGTGGTATACAGATAAGTCCGGATACGGATGCCAAGTTCTATGATGCAGCCGCCGGATACAAGTATAATCATACTTCCATTCTAGGATTCAGTCTGACACATCTGAGCGGAACGGGAATTCCTGATTTGGGTGATTTCTTATTCATACCTGGAACAGGGGAGATGAAACTCGATTCAGGTACACGGGAGAACCCCACAGAAGGTTATCGTTCGCGTTATTCTCATGAGAAGGAGTGGGCTTCTCCTAATTATTATGCCGTAGAACTGTCTGATTACGGTGTGAAAGCTGAAATGACAGCCGGATTACGTAGTGGCATGTTCCGTTTCACCTATCCTAAGTCGGACAAAGCATTTATCATGATTGACATGAACCATACGCTTTGGCAGAATTGTGAATGGTCAAATCTGCGTATGGAGAATGACTCTACCCTGACAGGCTACAAGCTGGTAAAGGGCTGGGGACCGGAACGTCATGTCTATTTTACTGCAGTATTTTCTAAAAAGCTGAAAAACCTGCGTATCATGCAGGATAAGAAACCGGTTATCTATAACACTTCCCGTTTCCGCAGTTGCTATGAAGCGTGGGGAAAGAACCTGATGGCTTGTATTTCCTTTGCAGCCGAAGAGGGAGAAGAAGTGATTGTGAAGACGTCGGTATCAGCTGTCAGCACAGCCGGAGCTACACTAAACTTACAGGAATTGAACGGTATGACATTCGATGCTTTACGTGAAAAGGGAGTCGGTCTGTGGGAAAAGGAATTATCCAGATATCAGATTGAAGCCAAACCGGAAGTGAAGGAAGCTTTTTATACGGCCGCCTATCGTGCAGCGTTACATCCGTTTGTTTTTCAGGATGCAGACGGCCAGTTCAGAGGGCTGGATAAGAACATTGAGAAAGCTGAGGGCTTTACCAATTACACTGTCTTCTCATTGTGGGATACATATCGTGCCTTGCATCCTTGGTTTAACCTGGTACATCAGGATGTCAATGCAGACATCGCCAATTCGATGCTGGCCCACTATGACAAGAGTGTAGAGAAGATGTTGCCGATATGGTCTTTCTATGGCAATGAAACCTGGTGCATGATCGGTTATCATGCTGTATCCGTACTGGCAGATATGATTGTGAAGGGCGTAAAAGGTTTTGATTACGAACGTGCCTATGAGGCCATGAAGACGACGGCGATGAACGAACACTATGACTGTCTGCCGGAATATCGTGAGAATGGCTATGTTCCTTTTGACAAGGAGGCTGAATCTGTGTCAAAGACGCTGGAGTATGCTTATGATGACTACTGTATTGCGCAGGCTGCCAAGGCATTGGGTAAGACAGAAGATTACGAGTATTTCCAGAACCGTTCGCTTTCTTACCAGACTTTGATTGATCCGGAAACAAAATACATGCGCGGAAGGGATAGTAAAGGTGAATGGCGTACTCCATTCAGTCCGATAGCCTATCAGGGTCCGGGTTCTGTACATGGATGGGGAGACATCACTGAAGGCTTTACCATGCAGTATACCTGGTATGTGCCTCACGATGTGCAGGGGTATATCAATCTGGCTGGAAAGAAACTTTTCCAGAAGCGGCTGGATGAACTGTTTACCGTGGAGTTGCCCGAAGATATTCCTGGTGCTCACGATATCCAGGGACGTATTGGCGGATATTGGCATGGAAATGAGCCTTGTCATCACGTTGCCTATCTCTATAACTATTTAGGACAACCGTGGAAATGCCAGTATTGGGTGCGTGAGATTACCTCCCGTTTCTATGGCAATGAGCCGGGTTCGCTGAGTGGAAATGACGACTGCGGTCAGATGTCGGCATGGTATATGTTCAACTGTCTGGGATTTTATCCGGTAGCTCCTTCCAGCAATTTTTATAATATCGGTTCGCCTTGTGTCAAGAGCCTGACAGTGACATTGAGCAATGGCAAGCAGATAAAGATGACGACGGAAGGTTGGTCGGAAAAGGCAGTGTACGTAAAGGAACTGTATGTGAACGGACAGAAATATACGAAATCCTATTTACCGTACGATATGGTAAAAGAGGGAGTAACACTACATTTTGTCATGAGTGAAAAGCCTTCTTGCAAAAGAGGAGTGGCTAAGGGGGATATTCCTCCGTCTATTTCCCTACCGGGGAAAACTGTTGTATATCAAGTTGAAAAATAAAAATAGTTTTTAATGTTTAACTTTAAATGTGAATCTATGAAAGATGCAAAGTTGAAAGGAAAGCAATTCAGGTGTATGCGCTTGGTGTATCCGATGGCCTTTCTGTGCTTGTTCTCTTCACCTAGTTGGGCTATTGAAAGTTCAGCTGTGGCACATGGAGTAGAGCAGTCAAAAGGGATAGTTGTAAAAGGTACAGTCATTGATGATAGCAGTCTTCCTGTGATTGGAGCTAATATTATGGTAAAAGGAACCAGCTTAGGAACAATTACAGATATGGATGGTAATTTTACGTTGACAGTTCCTTATGAAGATGCGGTATTGACAGTCTCTTTTATTGGATATACAACCAAGGATGTTCCTTTGAAAGGGAAACGCCAGGTGAATGTTACTTTAGTAGAAGATTCAAAGACACTGCAAGAAGTTGTAGTAATTGGTTATGGTTCACAGAAAAAGACAACTTTGACAGGTTCTGTGGCTTCTGTAAATGTGAAGGAACTTTCTCAAAGTCCGAGTGCTAATATCACCAATGCGTTGGCTGGTCGTTTGCCTGGCTTGACGGTAACCCAGTTTGGTGGTGGTGAACCAGGTAAGGATGTGGCTAGCTTTGCTGTACGTGGCTTGTCGTCATATAACTCTGGTGCACAATCTCCTATTGTGATTGTGGATGGAGTAGAAAGAAGTCTTTCTAATTTGGACCCGAATGAAATCGAGACATTCTCTATTTTGAAAGATGCTTCGGCTACTGCAGTGTATGGTATCCGAGGTGCGAATGGTGTGGTAATTGTGACTACAAAGCGAGGTGTATCGCAGTCTAAACCGACAGTAGAGTTTAAGGCACAAGTGGGCATGGCAGCACCTGTGTCATATCCTGATTATCTTGGGTCGGCTGATTATGCCCGCTTATACAATCAGGCTCTGAAAAATGATAATCCTGGATGGGAAAACGATCCGATTGTTCAGTCTAAATTATTCTCTGATGAAATGATCAATAATTGGGCACGTGCAAAAGGTGACAATACTGATGGCTTAGGTTATAATATTGATTTATTTGACTATGCTTTCCGTCCGGCTATCCAGCAAAATTATACTTTGTCATTACGTGGAGGTAGTGAACGTGCTCGTTATTTTGCCATGATTGGCTATTTTAATCAGGATGGAAACTACAGGTATTCAGATTTGAATGATGCATATAGTACCAATGGTGGTTTTAAACGTTATAACTTACGTACAAGTTTAGATATTGATATTACTAAGAACTTCTATGTGAGTGTGAATCTTGGTGGACAGATTACAGATATGAATGAATCGGGAGGAGGTTCTGGAAATATTATCTTTACAGCTAATACTACTCCTCCGATTTATCCAGTAGTATTGGAGCGGAATGGCCATCCAAGCAATGAGGTTTATTATACAGATCATCCAAATGGGCTTTTGTTTGGTGATAGCCAGTATACCAAGAATATTCTGGGTGAGATTGCTTATATGGGCTATAAGACAACCCATAAGATTAATTTCCAAGGTAACTTTGTGATTGGGCATAAGCTTGATTTTATTACGAAAGGCTTGAAAGTAGAAGGAATGTTTTCTTATGATATTGAAGAAACGCATGCCATTGACCGGTCTATCCCTCGAAAAGTAGCAAATAATGAAGAGTATGGTGGATATGCCACATTCTATCCAAGTGAAGGATTGGGAATTTATGCTACTCCAGACAGGGTGAGATATAGTGGCGCTTATATTCCGGCCATATCTAACTTTACAGTGGATAATACAAAGCAAAATAACTATCAGGCTAGTATGGCTATAGCGCGTGTATATATGCAGGCAAAGTTAGACTATCAGCGTAGTTTTGGTGGGCATAATGTTTCGGGAATGTTTACGATGCATCGTTCACAACGTACAATAGGAAATGAGGTTGCTTACCGCTATCAGGGATTTGCTGCACGAGCTACCTATGACTATGAAAATAAATATTTGCTTGAAGCAAATGTAGGTATCAATGGTTCTGAAAACTTTAGTAAGGCGCATCGTTACGGCGTATTTCCTTCATTCTCTATCGGATGGGTACCAACAGAAGAACGTTTTATGAATGGTACTAAAGGATGGCTGGATCATCTGAAACTGAGAGGCTCTGTAGGATGGGTTGGTAACGACCAGGGAATCGGACGATTCTTGTATGTGCAATATTACAATGGAACCAATGCCAGCTCCTGGAATACGGGTACGAACTATAACCAGTCTATGGGAGGTGGCTTACAGGAAGGTGACCTGGCAAATCCAGATTTGACGTGGGAACGTGGTATTAAATATAATGCCGGTATTGACATGAACATGTTGAATAACCGTTTGAGCTTGTCAATTGATGCTTTTTATGAAAAGCGCTGGGATATTATTACGAATACGGGAGGTAGCGACGTAGTAGGTATTCCTGACGTTTTCGGAAAAACATCTTCGTATGTCAATGCGGGAACGGTGATTAATCGTGGCTTTGATTTGGAATTAGGATGGAATGACAGAGTAGGACGTAATTTTAACTATTATATCCGTTTTAATGCCGGATTTGCCCGTAATAAAATCTTAGATATGATGGAAATTGACCGTGCTGTCCCTTGGATGCAACGTACCGGACATCGTGTGGGTGAATATTTTGTATACGAAGTAGACCATTTTGTAAAAGATCAGGCAGAAGCTGATAAACTGAATGCCATGAATGACGGAACAGGATTCCAGCCTTGGGGTAAATTGGTACCAGGAGATGTGGTGTATAAAGATTTAAATAATGATGGAAAGATTGATGACCAGCATGATATGAAGGCAATGGGAAATCCGAAGACGCCAGAATTGCAGTTTGGTATTCCGTTGGGAGTATCTTACAAAGGTTGGGATTTAAGCGTGCTTTTCCAAGGAGCAGCTTTGACATCATTGCAATTGAGTGGCCCGGCAGTATGGGATTTCCCGGTAATGGGTGCGCAGGGTAATAATATGGGTAAGGTTAAGGCTATGCATTTAGATTCATGGACACCGGATAATCCTGATGCATCATATCCTGCACTTCATTTAGGAAATCATCCGAATAATAAGAACGCTTCCAGCAGTTTGTTCTTGTATGATGCTTCTTATTTACGTTTGAAGAACATTGAAATTGGTTATTCTTTGCCGCAAAGACTGATACAAAAGGCACATTTGCAACAGGTACGTTTCTATGTGCAAGGCATGAACTTGCTGACCTTTGATAAACTGGGCGACGTGAATATGGACCCGGAAACTGGTAATGGAAACGGTTCATGGTATCCTATTCAGAGGATTTATAATTTTGGAGTAAATGTTACATTCTAAATTTAAGAACGATGAAGTTAAAAAAATCTATATTAGCTTGTCTTACAGTGGGAGGTTTGTGTTTTTTGACTCCTTCATGTAGTGATTATTTGGAAAGAGAAGATGATGGAAAACTTCAAGAGGAAGAAGTTTTTTCCCGCTATACAAAAGTTAATGAGTTGGTGACTCAATTGTATTCGGATATGTATCTGAACAGCTTGGGCTTTAATACAATTTATAGTCACAATATTGGAACATTATGTGATGAATTGGAGTTTAATAAAGCGGATGCTGATGCGCCATATAAAATTCTGAATGGAGAATTAAGCTCTGATCCGACTTCAATAGGTAATATATATGGTGGCTCTGGCTTTGGTTGGTGGTGGACTTTTTATCAGTCTATACGAAAAGTAAATAAGATTATCTGGGGAGTTGAAGAATATAATACTCCGGATCATCCGTCTTCGCCAGGCCTGTTAAGTAAACGAATAGGAGAAGCTTATTTTTTTAGAGCATATTATCATTATTTGATTCTTCGTTGGCATGGAGAAATGGTGTATAGCGACCGTTTGTATTCTTTGGCAGAAGATCCTTCCACGTACGCTGTGCGTGAATCGGTTCATACAAGTGTGGAAAAGATGTGTTCGGACTTGGATGAAGCTGCCAGCCGTTTACCGGTGAGACAAGAAGGTGAAGAGTTCAATCGAATTGATAAAGGAGCTTGTTTGGCGTTGAAAGCGATTGTACGTTGGATCGCGGCACAACCATTATACAATGGTGGTCTTAGAGATGCGGATGGTAATCCTACGGGTATCTCTCCATTGGGTGATGCAGATACACGCGTTGGTGCCCAGGAATACAAAGAATATAAACAGGAACGCTGGCAGAATGCATTGAAAGCTGCCGAAGAGTTTATGGAGGTTGTAGATATGGGTCGATACAAACTCTATAAGCAATACGATGAAACTGAGTTTGTGGCTAATTCTGGAGATAAAGTATACAAACGTCTGGAAGAAATGTTCAGAGATAATCTGTTCTATAATAATGAAGTTATTTTGACTTTATTGAATAGTAAAGATACGCGATGGATTCAAGATAATATACCGCAATCGTATGGAAGCGGACAGACCCGAAATCAACCTACTCAGGAACAGGTAGACCAGTATGAAGTAATTGATGGAGATTATGGGTATGATATTTATACGGCTTCTAATTATGATGATAAGAATCCTTATGTAAATCGTGACCCTCGTTTTTATAGAGATATTGTCTATATGGGTGCCGTATTGATGGGGAAAGAATATAATGTGGCTGAAGGAAGTGCTGATGCATTGGTGAATAGTTCAGTACGTGATCCAAAAAATACACGTACGGGGTATGCTCTGCGTAAGTTCGTGCAGAATGACTGGACAATCAATGCCAATATTTCGAGTATGCATTTCCCATTGATTCGTTTACCGGAGTTGATGCTAATTTATGCGGAAGTTTTGAATGAAACAGATGGAGATGTGAATACAATAAAATCTATGCTGAATCAGATTCGCGAACGTGCATTTATGAAGCCGGTTCCACCTGCATTTGATACAGATAAAAAGCTGCGTCGTGAATATATAGAACGTGAACGTCGGGTAGAATTGTTCTTTGAAAATAATCGTTATTTTGCTTTACGTTATAAAGGTATTATCACTAGTCCTATTGAGGAAAATAAAGAAGAACAGTATTTGGCTATGCCGGAAGATACTCGTGCACAGAGATGGTTTGATGAGAAAAAGACGCAATATCCTCAAACACAACATTACATACATGGCATGAAACCTGTGTTAGATGAAAATGGAGCGATTAAGATAGGTGGAAAGTCATATCGGATGGAGCGTTTTGAAGGGCAACAATTGAATCCGAGACGTGTGACTTATCGTGATTACTTCTTCCCGATAAACTCCAATGAAATTGCCAAAACTCCTTCCTTGAAGCAGAACCCAGGATGGTAAAGTGTAACCTAAAAACTAATTGATTATGAAACTATTGAAAAATTTTATATTTATCGCTTTGATGGGTATGACAATGGGGGCATGCGACTGGTATAGCGACCCGTTGGAATTAGTGTACCCTGGTACAGATTTAAGTGGTAATAAAGAAGAAAATAAGAAATCGGAACTGATTAAAGATGTAGAACAGGTTCTTACTACTAGCTCTGATGAGGTTTGGAAGATTGTGAAAGAGGATGTGACCGTATATATTTTCTTTAATGTGGGAGAAGGGAAATATCAAATGAAGTCAACTGAAAATCCGAAGTTATTTTCTTCTGAATATAAAACTTCTGTTAATGAGGAAGAAAAAGTGGTGCTTTCGTTTGTGGGGTCAGATTTGAAAGCGATGCTGGGTGATGAAAGTTTCGAGGTGACTAATGCCAAAGTCAGCAGTATTACCTGTAAGGGAGTAGAGTCGGGTACGGAGTATGTATGGAAACGTGCGGATCGCTCAGAAATGGATGCGCTGATGACAGAAGAAGAAAAAGTGGAGGCATTGATGGCTTCTGTAGAGGAAGGTGGCGGATGGAAAATTGATTTGGATGTTAATGCGTGTTACTTTATTTTTGATGTAGCGCAGAAAACTGTAATAACCAAATCTGAACGTGAATCTCAGAATGTTTCAGGGGCTTATTCTTTGGCTTTGAATAATGAAGGAAAAGTGGAACTGACTTTAGTACAATCGCATTTTGAAACCTTGACTCAGGAAAGTGTGTTGGTTGTGACAAGTTATGATGAAAACTCTATTATTTGTCAGGGTAAGTCGAATGGTATTTCGTATACGATGACAAAAGTGTCAAAAGCTGAGATGGATAATATCAAGACACCGGAGCAGCAGCTGATTGAAAAAATGTTTGAAATAGGATGGGGATCGGGTGTAATCCGTTCTGCATCTGATGGGAACTTTGTTGCTTATTATTATGTGACGAAGGATGACCATACAGTCCATTTCTTAAATTATGCCAACCAGACTGTAACCCGGAAAAATGTAGTAGCTACAGTAGTAGAAGAAGGCGTACTGACATTTCAGGAAGCTGTTACTGTAGGTAGTGATGCATTGTCTGCTATCAAGCTGAAGGATAATGGAGTGGAATTGACGGGTTTGACGGCTGCTAATAAGCTTGTGGAGAATCTTTCTTATCAGAGGGATAAACAAACGATGAAAAAAATGTCTGAGTGGATTAAGCTGGGATATCCGGATATGCCTCAATTTAAGGATGAAAGATGTATAGTGAGCACTGATTTAACTGAGGAGTTGAATAAGATGGGGGTATTTGAGTGGAATGGCGACTGGAATTCAATTGTGATTTTGTATGATAAAGTATATTATTTTATGCTTTTCCAGAGTAATAATATGTTTCCATTGGAAGGAACCGATGTTATTCGATTCAATAAAGAGGCTGGGTTACATCCTACTTATGGGGGAGATATAACAGTTGTTACCTCTAATTTTGAGAAAACCTATGGTTTCTTATTTAATCAAGATCATATTATTGTGAGAAGCAATGAAACTCCTGAAGCAGGTTTATATGTGTTCAGTATTTCAAGCGATAGTTTTGTATATTGGCCGAAACCCGTTTTTCAATAATAATTAGTAAATAAAAAAAGAAAGATATGCGTACACTATTAATATGTTTGATGGCTTTAGGCTTGTTTACAACAAGCTCTTGTGTAAATGAAGGAGGGCAGGTTTTTGGAGAACTTCCTGAAGGTGTAGTACCCGTAAGTGGAGAAGCCTTGGAGGCCAGAGGTGCCATTTATAACAAAGATTTGAATGAACTGAAAATTATGTGGCAGACCACAGCCGATGCCAAATCTTATAAAGGTGTAGAAGTCTCCTTCACGGCTTTGAATGGCCTTTCTAAATCGGTAAAGATTATGGCCAATCCTAATTTTGCCAGTTCTTATGATTATTTTACCGTGGTAACCAAAAATCCTAACACAGTACAATATCGTTGTATTTGGAATAAGGATGGGGCAGAGGAGGTAAGTGAATGGGCTTCCGCTGAGAATTTGACTTTGACTAATGTGACTTCCTCAGAAGTTTTCTTTGATATTATACCTCCTACCTATAAACTGGTAACAGAATCGGCTGTAACCCCTGAGATAGCAGCTGCTTATGATAATATTGTAGGTAAGACCGATGACGAAAAGAAGGATTATTATACGAAAGTGTTGCAACTGGTTTTGTCTTCCATGTATTATTCATCTGTAGATGCAAAGCAACAGCCGGTAACTTGGTTAAAATGTATTTTGGGCCCTATGGATTATGCAGGGGCGGTTGCTTATGTTTCGGGTGACAATGAAGGCCCGTTGATGAGAATGAGTTCTGAATATGTAGGTCAAGTCAATAGTGGAGCTGTATCCATGGACGATGCTGCTTTTGAGATTCGGGGTGTATTGATTCATGAATTTACTCATTTGGTACAGAAAACCGGTGCTGTAGACAGTAATCAGCCTTCTTGCATAGAAGGAATGGCTGATGCCGTGAGAAGTGCTTGTGGTGGAGTTACGGATGATAATCGCATTAATACAGCTTTGAGTTCTGGTGCATATTATGATGAAAATCGGAAATCTGGTAATACTCCTTGTCCTTATATATGGCAATTACCTTATGGAACATCTGGCTATTTTATGAATTGGCTGAGAACTTATGATGGTGATTTCTTGCGTAAGATGACAATTTCAATTGTACAATTAGGCTCTCAATGGTCTTTGGAAAAAGCTGTTCAATATATTCTGGGAGAGAATTATAAGATAGAAGATTTATGGAAAGAATATGTGGAAGATGCAAAGAGTGAGAATGTGAAATAAAATGTAGGATAGTATTTTATATATACCTTATTAAATAAAGAATCCCCAAGTTTACTTCGTTGGAATGTAAATTGGGGGATTCTTTATTTTAGATGAAAATTATAATCTCATCACCTCCTGCTCAAAGTTATCCTTATCACCTTTAGCCTTGTTGCGGATTTTACTTCTATAGTTATATACCGTAGCTAATGAGTATCCTAAGAAATGGGCAATTCGGTTGGCGTCGGTCACTCCCAGACGAATCAAGGCGAAAATACGTAACTCAGTGTTTAAGATTTCTCCAGGTTTAGGTTCAATTTTTCCATCTTCATTCAACAGGTTATTGAAATCATGGATGAAGTTGGGGAATAGTTCCAAAAACGATTTATCAAACTCATTATAAAAGTTTTTACGTTCTTCACGCAGAAAGTCTGCCGAACGGATAGCTTTAAACAAATCCTCTATACGGGAAGCCATCGCTAATTTCTCAAGTGAGCGTCTGTATTGTTCCAGTTTGTCCAGATAGCTGACGCAACGGTCCAGATAACGGGCGATGTACACTTCTTTAATTTTTCCTGTCTGCTGCAATTGCTGGTTGAGAGCTACCAGTTCTTTGTTGCTTTTTGAGAGATTCTTTCGCATGAGAGAAAGTTTTCTTAGTCCATGGTATAGGTAAAAGGCCAGTAAGATGAGGCATACAGCCAATCCGGTAATGCTAAGAGTCAGGATTCTTCCTAACCGTTGCTCCTGTGCCTTTTTGTCGGAATAAGCCTTATCGATGATGGGATAGAATTCTGTGACCTCTAAAAAACGCAGGCGTGCATTGCAGGCTACAGCGTCTTTCATGGAGCAGCTTACATAATTATAAGCCCTTTCCGGGTCGCCTTGCTGGTACACCAGGCGAGCAAGCTTTTGGAGGGCTGCGTATTCACGAACCGATGCATTGAGGTCAATGAGGGCTGTCTGAGCAAGGTAATAGATTTCCATGTCTGTGTCTTTCTTGGCTTCGTATGCCAATGAAAGGGTATAGTATGCGTATGCTTTCTCCTGCATGCCTAAAGAAGAAGTAAGCACTTTGTTTAAGATAGGAATAGCCTGGTCTGCCTGCCCATCTAATATCATTTTTTCTGCCAATACAATATTACGGTTGCTTCCTTGAGGAAGTATTTTCAACAGGGAGTCACGATACAGTTCCGTCTTTTTCAGATACGTTTGTTTTACGTGTGGATCTACTGTATTATCTGCCATCCATCCATAGCAGGCTCTTATGGTGAAATAATAATATTCTAAGTTGGGTGAAGACAGCTCGTGAGGATGAATTGTTTGTAATTCTGTCAAGGCCTCATTGTACATGCCCATGACACCTCTTACTTCTGCCCGATTGATAGAGATTTCGATGTCTCTCTCCGGTTGAGGCTGGAGAGAATTGTAGTATTCCTTACGACGAATATAGTGGCAGGCAGAGTCAGCTTGATAATGTAGATACAAATTAAACAGTTCTCCACAGAGTTTATAGAGTTCTGTATTGTCTGTGGCATAGTTCAGTCGTTGTTTGATTTGAGATATGACAGCTTCTCTGTCGTTTTTAAATTTCTCTTTTTGGGAAATTGCTTTATCTAATTGGTCTAAGATTCTTTGCTCGGAGTCTTGTGCGGAAATGGAGATGAACCAGCCTTCTGCAATAAACAATATAAGGAAAAGTATAGATCTCATAGTTTTAAGGTTGAATATCTGGTGTTATATCATTTATATTTTAGTTGCTTCAAATTTTGTTAACTTCTTGTAAACCTTCTGTTTACTTCTTTTATGTGTTTATGTTTTATTTCCAAAGATAAGAAATCTTTTATCATGAATCTACTTTTGCGTTGAAAAACATTTCAACCTCAATATCATGAAACATGCATTAATTTTATTGATTGTATTCCTTTTCTCGTGGGGAGGAGGACAGACTGCTCAGGCAATGGAGATAAAGAAAGTGGCTCCTTCTTTCTGGTGGGCAGGAATGAAAAATCCAGAACTCCAAATTTTGTTGTATGGAGAGAATTTGGCTTTGTCGGATGTGAGTGTATCCGGCGAAGGAATTTATCTGAAAGAAACGGTTAGGCAGGACAATCCGAATTATTTGTTGCTCTACCTTGATTTATCGGAAGCAAAGGCACAGACTTTTCAAATCCTGTTGAAAAACGGAAAAAAGAAATTGCAGATTCCATACGAACTGAAATCGCGTGTGCGGAGAGGAGAAGATGTAAAAGGTTTTACTTCAGAAGATGTGCTTTACCTGATTATGCCCGATCGTTTCGCCAACGGTAATCCTGAAAATGACGTGGTAGACGGGATGCGTGAAAAGAAGGTAGACCGTGCTGATGCGTTTGCACGTCATGGTGGTGATATTCAAGGTATATCGAGTCATTTGGATTATATTGCTGATTTGGGAGTGACAGCAATCTGGCTGAATCCTACTCAGGAAAATGATATGGAAAGCGGTTCCTATCATGGATATGCCATTACAGACTATTATCAGATTGACAGACGGTTTGGAAGTAATGAAGATTTCTGTGCACTGGTAGAGAAAGCGCATGAAAAGAATCTGAAAGTAGTGATGGATATGATTTTTAATCATTGCGGAAGCGAAAACTACCTGTTTAGAGACAAACCTTCTAAAGATTGGTTTAATTACCGCTCTAATTACGTTCAAACCTCGTTTAAAACGGCCAGCGTAATGGATATTCACGCCAGTGCATACGAAAGAAAGATTGCTACTGACGGGTGGTTTACTTCTGTAATGCCTGATTTTAACCAACGTAACCGCCATGTGGCTCGTTATCTGATACAAAGCAGTATCTGGTGGATTGAGTATGCTGGCATTAACGGTATCCGACAGGATACACATCCCTACGCAGATTTTGATTTTATGAGTCAGTGGTGTAAAGAGGTGTTGGATGAATATCCTTATTTCAATATTGTAGGAGAAACCTGGTTGAATAGTAATGTGCTGGTTTCCTATTGGCAGAAGGACAGCAAACTGGCTGCTCCGCAGAACTCTAACTTGCCTACAGTGATGGACTTTCCTTTGCAGGCTTTGATGAATCAGGCATTTGATGAAGAAACCGGTGAGTGGGGAGGAGGATTATATAAGCTTTATGATTATCAGACACAGGATTTGGTATATGCCAATCCGATGAATCTGCTGACTTTTTTAGATAATCATGATACTTCCCGCTTTGCACAGACCGATGAAATGGCGAAGAACCTGAAACGTTATAAGCAGGCCATGGTCTTTCTGCTCACTACCAGAGGCATTCCGCAGATTTATTATGGTACGGAAATACTGATGACCGGTGATAAAGGCAAGGGTGATGGAGATTTGCGTAAGGATTTTCCAGGAGGCTGGCAAGGAGATACGCGCAACTGCTTTGCAAAGAATGGGCGGACGGCACTGGAAAACGAAGCATTTGAGTTTACCCGTCAATTGCTGAATTGGAGAAAAGGAAATCAGGTGATAGGTAAAGGTAGTCTGAAGCATTATTCTATTCAAAACGGAGTGTATGTATATCAGCGTGAGTTTAACGGTAAATCGGTGGTAGTTTTCATGAACGGAACGGACGATTCAAAAGAACTGGACCTGGCTCCTTACCAGGAAATCCTTCCACGAGAAAATGCACTCGACGTATTGACCGGAAAAAATGTGAATTTAAGCGGGAAACTTTGTTTGGATGGAAGAGAAAATCTCATTCTAAACTTCTAAAACGTTTCTATTTTTAGACTATGTGAAAATGATTAATCGGCTTATTATAAGATGATTACTGTTTCTTCTGATTTATATTTTCCTTTTTGTGAAAATAAGATGAGAAAGTGACACATAATTTTGCTCTCGGTAATTGAAAAACATAAAATCTAATCAATATTAATACCACGAAGAACTTATGAAAACAAGAAAAACTTTTGCCTTTGTAGCTTTGTGCTGTTGTGCATTGTGGGCGAATGCACAGAAATTGACTTCGCCGGATGGGAATCTGGTAATGGACTTTAGCTTGAACCAAAAAGGTGCTCCTGTTTATGAGTTAACTTTTAAGAACAAGCCTGTGATAAAACCCAGTACATTGGGGTTGGAATTAAAACGGGAAGATCCGGAAAAAAGGATTGGCTTTGAATGGACGGAACGTAAAGATAAAGAACGTGTAGATGAGAAAATGAATCTGATGACCGGTTTTAAAGTCAGAGAAACACATACTTCTACTTTCGATGAAACCTGGCGTCCGGTATGGGGTGAAGAAAGTGAAATACGCAATCATTACAATGAACTGGAAGTGACACTTGATCAGCCGGAAAATGACCGTTACATAGTGATTCGTTTCCGCTTGTTCAACGACGGACTGGGTTTCCGCTATGAGTTCCCTCAGCAACCTAATTTGAATTATTTCGTCATTAAGGAAGAACATACTCAGTTTGCTATGACCGGTGACCATACGGCATTCTGGATTCCGGGAGATTATGACACGCAGGAATATGACTATACAACTTCCCGTCTTTCTGAGATTCGTGAGAAAATGAAAACGGCGGTGACGGAAAATTCTTCACAGTTTGTGTTCTCACCTACGGGAGTACAGACGGCCTTGATGATGAAGACGGATGATGGTCTTTATATCAATCTGCATGAAGCGGCTTTGGTGGACTATGCTTGTATGAGCCTGAATCTGGATGATAAGAATATGGTATTTGAATCATGGCTGACTCCGGATGCCAAAGGAGACAAAGGCTATATGCAAACTCCTTGTAGTTCACCTTGGCGTACGATTATTGTCAGTGATGATGCACGTAATATTCTGGCTTCTCGTATTACGCTGAACCTGAATGAGCCGTGTAAGATTGAGGATACTTCCTGGATTCATCCGGTAAAATATGTGGGTGTATGGTGGGATATGATTACCAACAAAGGAACTTGGGCTTATACGGATGAGTTGCCCAGTGTGAAGCTTGGGGTGACTGATTATTCACAGACAAAGCCGAATGGCAAGCACTCAGCCAATACAGCCAATGTGAAACGTTACATCGATTTTGCAGCAAAACATGGGTTTAATGCGGTACTCGTAGAAGGATGGAACCAGGGGTGGGAAGACTGGTTTGGTAAGAGCAAAGACTATGTGTTTGACTTTGTAACTCCTTATCCAGACTTCGATGTACAGGAAATTCATCGTTATGCAGCAGGTAAAGGTATTGAGATGATGATGCATCATGAAACTTCAGCCTCTGTCCGTAATTACGAACGTCATTTGGATAAAGCATACCAGTTTATGGTGGACAATGGGTATAACTCAGTGAAGAGCGGCTATGTGGGTGACATTATTCCTCGTGGTGAACATCACTACGGACAGTGGATGGTAAACCACTATCTGTATGCTGTGAAGAAAGCTGCTGATTATAGAATCATGGTAAATGCTCATGAAGCTGTTCGCCCGACCGGATTGTGTCGTACTTATCCGAACCTGATTGGTAATGAGTCAGCTCGTGGTACAGAATACGAGTCTTTTGGCGGAAATAATGTGAACCATACGACTATTCTTCCGTTTACACGTTTGATTGGTGGTCCGATGGATTATACACCGGGTATTTTTGAACCGGACTGCAGTAAAATGAATCCGAATAATAAATCGCATGCACGTACTACCCTGGCACGTCAGCTGGCACTTTATGTCACTATGTACAGTCCGTTGCAGATGGCTGCCGATGTACCGGAAAATTATGAACGTTTCATGGACGCGTTCCAGTTCATTAAAGATGTGGCTGTCGACTGGGAGGAAACAAAGTATCTGGAAGCAGAACCGGGTGAGTATGTGACCATTGCCCGTCGTGCCAAAGGTACTACTAACTGGTACGTAGGATGTACGGCAGGATATAACGGTCATGAATCGAAGCTGGCTCTTGATTTCCTGGAACCGGGAAAGAAATATGAAGCCGTGATTTATGCAGATGCCAAAGATGCAAGCTGGGATAAGAATCCGCAGGCTTATACTATCACTAAGAAGAAAGTAACGAACAAGACAAAGTTGAATTTGAAAGCAGCTGTGGGAGGTGGATATGCCATCTCAATTAAAGAAATTAAGTAACTAAACGGGATAATAATAGGGTAACGATTGTAGTGGTTTTCAATAGGTATTAGTATAAAATTACGGAATACTTTAATTTAATAATATGGAAATAAAGAGGAATGTAGTAAGTAGATTCCTGCTATTATGGGTAGTTGGAATGTTGCTTTCCGTGCAAGTTTTTGCACAAGGACTTACTGTGAAAGGTGTAGTGAAAGATAATACCGGAATGGGTGTGATTGGAGCTAATATTCTGGTAAAAGGAACAACGAACGGAACCATTACGGATTTTGATGGTAATTTTACATTGGAAGCAAAAAAGGGAGATGTGATTGTCATTTCCTTTATCGGTTACAAAACTCAGGAACTTCCAGCTGCAGCTACAATGAATGTGACACTTCAGGATGATACGGAAGTGTTGGATGATGTGGTGGTGATTGGTTATGGTTCGGTGAAGAAAAATGATGCGACAGGTTCGGTTACTGCAATTAAGCCGGATGAACTGAGCAAAGGTATTACTACAAATGCTCAAGATATGTTAGCCGGGAAAGTAGCAGGTGTAAGTGTCATTTCTAATGATGGAACTCCTGGAGGAGGTGCACAGATACGTATTCGTGGAGGTTCATCTTTGAATGCCAGCAATGATCCGTTGATTGTAATTGATGGATTGGCTATTGATAATAACGGTATCAAGGGTATGTCAAACGGACTTTCTATGGTAAATCCGGAGGATATTGAAACATTTACAGTACTGAAAGACGCTTCGGCTACCGCAATTTATGGTTCTCGTGCTTCTAATGGTGTGATTATCATTACTACAAAGAAAGGAAAAAATGGCCAGGCTCCAAAGGTTAGTTACAATGGTTCTGTGTCGGTTTCTACCATACAGAAGCGATATGATGTATTGGATGGAGATGAATATCGTGCCTACGCTCAGCAGATTTTTGGAGATGAATTGCCAGCTTCTTTGGGCACAGCCAATACGGACTGGCAGGATGAAATTTTCCGTCCAGCTATAAGTACAGATCATCATGTGTCTATCAATGGTGGATTGAAGAATTTACCGTATCGTATTTCTTTGGGATATAATTATAATGATGGAATTCTAAAGACTTCTAATTTCCAGAGATTTACAGCTTCTGTTAATTTGGCTCCTTCTTTCTTTGATGATCATTTGAAAGTGAACATTACGGCTAAATATATGAATGGAAAAAACCGATATGCAGATACCGGGGCTGCTATTGGAGGGGCTTTATCTATGGATCCTACCCGCCCTGTATATGGGGATGATAGTATGTATGATGTATTTGGAGGTTATTACCAGAATGCACAAGCTACATCCGACTTTTCAGATCCAAATTGGAAATACACAGCCAACAAGAATACGGCACAGAATCCGGTGGCAGCATTGGAACAGAAGGATGACAGAGCTAATAGCAATGATTTTGTTGGGAACGTGGAAGTGGATTATAAATTCCATTTTTTACCAGACTTACGTTTGCATGCCAGTTTAGGTGGTGAATATGCAGATGGTACACAGACTACCGTTTATTCGCCTTATTCATTTGCCTATAACTATTATGGAAATAATACATCTACTTCAGAGTATAAGTATAATCTGTCTTATAACGTATATGCACAATATATTAAAACATTGGGTGCACACACAATTGATGTAATGGCAGGTGGTGAAGAACAGCATTTTCATCGCAATGGCTTTACTGTAGGTAACGGATGGGACAGTTATACAGATGAGATTCATGATGCTGTACTTAAAGAGCAGACAGCTTATGCTACTCGTAATACTTTGGTTTCTTATTTTGGGCGTTTGAATTATTCTTTACTGGATCGTTATTTAGTCACTTTTACCATGCGTTGGGATGGCTCATCTCGTTTTGCTGACGGAAACCGCTGGGGTACTTTCCCTTCTTTAGCATTGGCTTGGAAAATGAAAGAGGAGAATTTTCTGAAAGATATAAATTTCTTATCAGATTTGAAACTTAGATTAGGATGGGGTATTACCGGACAACAGGATGTGACCTCTGATTTTGCTTATATGCCTTTGTATGTGGTAAGCGATGACTATGCGCAATATCCTTTTGGAGATACTTATTATCAAACTTCACGTGCTAATGCCTTTAATACAGACCTGAAATGGGAACAGACCACAACTTATAATGCGGGATTGGATTTTGGATTTCTTAATGGACGTATTACGGGTAATGTAGATGGGTACTATCGTGAAACAAATGATTTGCTGAACAGTGTGAAGATTCCTGTTGGTACAAATTTCAATGCACAGATGTTACAGAATATTGGCTCTCTGAAAAATTATGGCGTAGAATTTGCCTTTAATGTGAAACCGGTTGTCACAAAAGACTTCATGTGGGATGTGACTTATAATTTTACGTGGAATCATAATGAAATTACCAAACTGACAGGCGGTGATGATGCAGACTATTATGTAGAAACAGGAGATAAAATTTCCAGAGGTAATAATACGAAGGTGCAGGTTAATAAGGTAGGTTATCCAGCTAATTCATTCTATGTATATCAGCAGGTATATGATGAAAATGGAAACCCGATTGAAAATATGTATGTGGATCGTAACGGAGATGGTATTATAAATAGTTCAGATAAATATATTTATAAGAAACCGGCTGCGGATTTTATGATGGGATTAACTTCCAAGATGATTTATAAGAATTGGGATTTTAGTTTTTCTTTACGTAGCAGCCTGAATAATTATGTATATTATGACTTCCTGGCAAATAAGGCAAATGTAAGCAGTTCAGGATTATTCTCTAATACGGCTTATTCAAATACAACAGCAGAGGCTATTGCGCTTGGTTTTACAGGAAAGGGAGAATATTATATGAGTGATTACTTTGTACGTAATGCTTCATTCTTGCGTTGTGATAACATTACGTTGGGCTATTCTTTTAAAGACTTGTTTAAAACTTCAGCTTATAAAGGTCTCGGAGGACGTGTTTATGCGACAGCGCAGAATCCGTTTATTATTACTAAGTATGAAGGATTGGACCCGGAAGTAAAAAGTGGAATTGATTCAAATCCTTATCCGCGTGCATTTACATTCTTGTTGGGAGTTAATTTACAATTCTAATTTTATGAAAACATTAAGATGTATGAAAGCTAATTATTTGAAACATATATTTTCAGCTGCATTGGTTGTGGCCGTTTCATTGGGAAATGTATCGTGTATCAATGATTTGGACATCAGTTCTATCGATCCGCAAAGTTCATCTAGTTTTGATCAGGATGCAGCTTTTGTCAAGCAATATGCATTGTTAGGATTGACCGGACAGAAAGGCCCTGCTGGAACTCCGGATTTGGATGGGCAGGATGAAGGTGAATCGGGTTTCTACCGTACAATTTTTAATTGTCAGGAGTTGCCTACAGACGAATGTGTATGGGTGTGGCAAGACAATGTTGATATCCCGCAGTTTACCAATATTGCATGGAATTCTTCAAGCCAGCGTACGGAATGGGTTTATGTGCGATTAGGTTATGATATTACGCAGATGAATTTCTTCTTGGATCAGATTGCGGATAATACAGATGGAGAATCGGTACGTCAGCGTGCAGAGGTACGTTTCTTACGCGCTTTGCATTATGCTTATTTTCTGGATTTATTTGGTAAGGCTCCATTCAAAGAACATTTTGATAATGAGCTTCCGGTAGAAAAGGGTGGAAAAGATTTGTATGATTTTATTCAGAAAGAATTGGATGAATGTGTAGCCGATATGTACGAACCGGGGCAAGCTCCTTTTGGACGTGCTGATAAAGCTGCCAATTGGTTGTTGAGAGCACGAGTATATTTGAATGCAGAGGTTTATACAGGTACGGCTGATTTTGAAAATGCAAAGCTTTATGCTGATAAAGTCATTAACAGTGGATATTATGAATTGTGTGATGATTATAAATTGATGTTTATGGCTGATAATGATGAAAATCAGAAGGCCATGAAGGAAATTATTCTTCCGATTCGTCAGGATGGTATGAAAACTCGAAATTATGGAGGATCTACTTATTTGATTTGTGGTACACGTACGGGCGGAATGCCACATATGGGTACTACTAATGGATGGTCTTGCTTGATTGCAAGAAATGCGCTGGTATATAAATTCTTTGATGAAGATGAAGTGCCTATGATTCCTGAAAATGTAGAGGTACCAGGACAGAGTGATTTTGCAAATGATGAGGCTATTGATTCATGGGATGCTCAATATGGTGTACGGACGCAGGATATGATTGAGGCAGCTGGAGATGACCGGGCTATGTTTTATTCTGGAGCAGGTGGAGGAAAGAGAACGATGGATCCGAAATCGATTACTGGTTTTCAGAGTGGTTTGTCAATTGTAAAATGGCAAAATATCCGCTCAGATGGGGCTTCTACCAGTCATACAGAATATCCAGATACGGATATACCTTTGTTCCGTTTAGCAGAAGCTTATTTGACCCGTGCTGAAGCCAACTTCCGTCTGAATCAAAAAAGTTTAGCATGGGAGGATATTAAAACATTGCGTGCGAAACGTGGTTGTACCAAACAACCTACATTGAATGAACTAACAGAGATGTATTTATTGGATGAATGGTCGCGTGAATTTTATTTGGAAGGCAGACGTCGTAGCGATTTGATACGTTTTGATTGTTTTACAACTGATAAGTATTTGTGGGACTGGAAAGGTGGCGTGAAAGAAGGAAAATCAGTAAGTGATATTTATAATGTATATCCTATTCCTGCTACAGATTTGAATAATAACAATAATATGCATCAAAATGAAGGGTATTAATTTATAAGAATTCTGGTAATATGAAAAAGATAATATTTCCCATTTTATCATTAATCGGATGTATACTTCCGTTATTAACAGCTTGTAATACGGATATAGAAGATAATCCGGTTTTGCATGAAGCTGAAACTTTTGTCCTTGAGACTCCAGAAGGCAAACTTTATGATTTAGGAGAAGCTCAAGATACAGTCGTCCTGACATGCACACAGCCTGCTTATGGGTTTACTGCTGCTACTACCTATAGTGTGCAGGTTTCATTGGAGGAGACATTTGTTGATGAAGCTGAAGGGGTAGAGTCTAACTATAAGGTTCTGTCTACTACTTATACATCTTCTACGGTTTTATTGAAACCTGCGGAACTGAATGCTGCGATTGTAGAATTGTGGAAACAAGCTAATCCGGATGTGGAGAATTATATAGGCACCGTGATTCCAGTGTATATTCGTCTTACAGCAGTAATTACTGGTAGTGAATTGGGAAATTCAGTTTCCAATGTAATCAAAATTAATCAGATAAAACTTGGAGAAGTCGTTTCTACCTTAGCACCTCCAGAAGAAATGTATCTTGTAGGTTCAAGTATCGGTACGTCTTGGGGTACATGGAAACCAATGGTTAGTGTGAATGGCTTGGCTGGGGAATTCTGGAGTATGGTTTATTTTGACTCAGGTGCTGAATTTAAGTTTGGTAAGTTTGAACAAGACTGGAATGGTTATTCAAAGATTCATCAGTTTAATGATAATGCTGGAGCAGGCCTTTCTGACAGTGGTGATAATATCAAGGTGGATAAAGGAGGATGGTATATAGTATACTTGATTGCTGAAGTGAATGGAGATGATTATCAGTATACCATGAATTTTTATAGCCCCAATGTGTATGTGCTGGGAAATACGGTAGGTGATTGGAATTATAATGATGCTTATTTGTTCTCTGTCCCTGAAGATAAAAACGGTAGTTTTGTGTCTCCTGCTTTAACTGCTACGGGTGAAGTCCGCATGTGTATCAAAGCAGACACTGATTGGTGGCGACTTGAGTTTACATTGAAAGATGGTGAAACAATTTTCTATCGTGAAAATAATGCTGTAAATAATGGATGGACAGATTTAGGAGAAGAGTATTCTTTAGCAGCTAATCCTGGACAGACTATTTCATTGAATTTTACAGATGGAACCGGATCTCTTAATTAAATGTGATTGATATAAAATAAGGAGTTTCTCAATTGTATGAATGAGAAGCTCCTTATTTTTTATGTTACTCTTTAACTTCTTTCAACTGGAAATCTTTTCTTCGCAGTACGAAACTGTTACTCAGATATTTTTCGCGGACAATCTTGTTTTCAGCCAGTTCTTCCGGAGTTCCCTGGAAGAGGATTTTTCCTTCAAACAGCAGATAAGCACGGTCAGTGATGCTAAGTGTTTCCTGCACGTTATGGTCTGTAATCAGAATGCCGATGTTTTTGTCTTTCAGTTTCCAGACGATGTGCTGGATATCTTCCACGGCAATCGGGTCTACTCCGGCAAACGGTTCGTCAAGCATGATAAATTTCGGGTCGATAGCCAGACAGCGGGCAATTTCCGTACGGCGACGTTCACCTCCGGAAAGTTGGTCTCCTAAGTTCTTGCGTACTTTCTGCAGGCGGAACTCGGCAATCAGGCTTTCCAGTTTCTCTTTCTGGTATTCCGGTGACTTATTGGTTAACTCCAATACAGAAGCAATGTTGTCTTCCACGCTCATTTTGCGGAACACAGAAGCTTCCTGTGCCAGGTAGCCGATGCCATTTTGGGCTCGTTTGTAAACAGGATAGGAAGTTATGTCTTTGTCATTTAGATAGATGTGTCCTTCATTGGGGACAATCAATCCGGTAGTCATGTAGAAAGAGGTGGTCTTACCCGCACCGTTAGGGCCGAGCAGTCCTACAATTTCCCCCTGTTTCACATTGATGGAAACATGGCTCACCACTGTTCGTTTTCCGTATTTTTTGACCAGGTTCTCGGTTCGTAGTACCATTCTGCCGTCTGAAGGTAATTCAAACTTTTCGGTCGTAGATTCTTGATTTTCTTGTGCTGCCATTGTCCTTTTGTTAGCTGTTCAGTCGTGCAAAAGTAGTAAAAATCTTGGCTTCTGTGGTTCTTAATTCGAAAATCCTCTTGTCTTTTATTATAATATAGCTAAAAAGCACTACTTTTGCGTCAAACATGATTGTAATAATATGATAAAGCCTGTTACAAACCTTGGAAAATACCTCATGTTGATGGGGCGTGTATTTTCCCGTCCGGAGCGCTTCCGAATGTATTTTAAGCAATACCTGAATGAAATGGTACAATTGGGTATCAATTCGATTGGTATTGTGCTGTTGATTTCTTTCTTTATCGGTGCCGTAATTTGTATTCAGATTAAATTGAATATTGAAAGTCCTTGGATGCCGCGTTTTGTGGTGGGATATACCACTCGTGAAATCTTGCTGCTGGAGTTTTCTTCTTCTATTATGTGTTTGATTTTAGCGGGAAAAGTCGGGTCGAACATAGCTTCGGAGATTGGTACGATGAGGGTGACACAGCAGATTGATGCACTGGAAATTATGGGAGTAAACTCAGCCTCTTATCTGATTCTTCCAAAGATTCTGGGATTGATGACCATGATTCCTTTTCTGGTGATTTTCAGTATCTTTGCAGGAGTGATAGGGGCTTTCTGTACAGCCTGGTTTGCCGGTATCATGAATGCGACGGATTTGGAATATGGTTTACAGTATTGCTTTGTGGAATGGTATATCTGGTGTAGCTTTATTAAATCCTTATTTTTTGCCTTTATCATAGCCAGTGTGTCTGCTTATTTTGGATATACGGTAGAAGGAGGTTCTATTGCTGTCGGTAAGGCCAGTACGGACTCTGTAGTTTCAAGCAGTGTTTTGATTTTGTTTTCAGATTTGATACTTACACAATTGTTGATGGGATGATACAGCTAAATTCTATATGCAAGTCATTTGAAGGACGTACAGTTCTTGAAGATATTAATTTTTCGTTTGAAAACGGGAAAACCAATTTGATTATCGGGCAGAGTGGCTCTGGAAAGACGGTACTGATGAAATGTATCGTAGGGCTGCTTACTCCGGAGTGCGGGGAGATTCTGTATGACGGACGTAATCTGTTGGACATGGGAAAGAGAGAAAAGAAGGCGCTGAGACGTGAAATGGGCATGATTTTTCAAAGTGCTGCATTGTTCGACTCACTTTCTGTACTGGAAAATGTGATGTTCCCACTGGATATGTTCTCTAATGATACTTACCGTGACCGGGTGAAGCGGGCACAGTTTTGTCTGGATCGTGTGAACTTGATTGATGCGCAGTCAAAATATCCTGGAGAAATCAGTGGGGGTATGCAGAAGCGTGTGGCTATTGCACGTGCCATTGCTTTGCAACCAAAATACTTGTTCTGTGACGAACCTAATTCTGGTCTTGACCCTAAGACGTCGTTGGTGATTGATGATTTGATTCATGATATTACCAAAGAATATAATATGACGACAATCATTAATACGCATGATATGAACTCTGTGATGGGTATTGGTGAAAGCATATTGTATATTTACCAGGGTCACAAGGAATGGGAAGGAACAAAAGACGAGGTATTCAATGCTACGAACGAGCGGTTGAATAACTTCATCTTTGCTTCAGATTTGTTGCAGAAGGTGAAGAAAGAGGAAAATAGTAAGGCTCGTAAAGTTTGATATTGACAAGAGTCGGGTTGAAATAATAAGGAACGGCAGAAGGTGGATATGCTTTCTGCCGTTTTTATTTGGTTGGTTGACAAGGATTCAGAAGCCGTAAAGATTTTTTAGCTTGTCAGTTTGGTTATTGAAAGATTAAACATTATTTTTGCAACCTCTTTTGGTAAATACGAGAAATAATTAATAATTAAATAAATAAGTCGAAAATGAATATTTCATTGCAAAATGTAGACAACGTAAGCGCTGTGCTTACTGTTCAGATTGAAAAAGCTGATTATCAGGAAAAAGTTGAAAAAGCACTGAAAACTCTTCGTCAGAGAGTAAATATGCCTGGATTCCGTAAGGGAATGGTTCCTATGGGATTGATTAAAAAACAGTATGGAACTTCTGTATTGCTGGAAGAAGTTGACAAACTGTTGCAGGAAAAAGTAGGTGAGTATATCCGTGAAAACAAAGTAAACATGTTGGGTACTCCTCTGCCGAAGGAAAATAACGCAAACTTTGAAACTGATGAGAATTTCGAATTCTCTTTCGATATTGCATTGGCTCCTGAGTTCAATGTAGAATTGTCTAATAATGATACTGTTGACTACTATGATATTAACGTAACTGACGAAATGGTAGATCAGCAGGTAAATATGTACAGACAGCGTACTGCTAAGTATGACAAGGTTGAAGACTATCAGGATAAGGATATGCTGAAAGGTCTGTTGGCTGAGCTGGATGAAAACGGCAATACAAAAGAAGGTGGTGTGCAGGTAGAAGGTGCAGTAATGATGCCTTCATACATGAAGAACGATGACCAGAAAGCTATCTTCAACGGTGCAAAGGTAAATACTGTATTGGTATTTAACCCGTCAGTGGCTTTTGATAACAATGAAGCTGAGTTGGCTTCTCTGTTGAAAGTGAAGAAAGAAGAAGTAGCTAACTACAAAGGTAACTTCAGCTTCCAGATTGAAGAAATCACTCGTATGATTCCGGGCGACTTGACTCAGGAACTGTTTGACCAGGTATTGGGTGAAGGAAAGGCTCACAGCGAAGAAGAATTCCGTGCTCAAATTAAGGAAACAATTGCAAAACAGTTTGAAGCTGACAGCGACTATAAGTTCTTGCTGGATGTACGTACTTACTTGTCAGAAAAGGTTGGTAAACTGCAGTTTGCAGATGAACTGATGAAACGTATCATGTTGGAAAACAACAAGGAAAAAGGTGAAGAATTCGTTTCTGAAAACTACGAAAAGAGCTTGGAAGAACTGACTTGGCACCTGATCAAAGAAAAACTGGTAGCTGCTAACGATATTAAGGTAGAACAGGCTGACATCACTAACATGGCTAAGGAAGCTACTCGTGCACAGTTTGCTCAGTATGGTATGATTAACGTTCCTGATGAATTGTTGGAAAACTATTCAAAAGAAATGTTGAAGAAACGTGAAAGTGTAGAAGCTCTGGTGAACCGCGTGGTTGAATCTAAGTTGTCTGAAATCTTGAAAGGTCAGGTAACATTGAATCACAAAGCAGTTTCTGCAGAAGAATTCAACAAAATGTTTCAATAAGCAATTTGGCTCTCAAAATTGATTGCTAAAATATTCTAAAAAAGGAGGCTTTTAACTTGACTTCTTCTGTAAGATAGAAGTGTTTTGTACTTTTGTTTTTTCAGAAGAAAGGGGGTTAAAAGCCTCTTTTATATTGTAGAATTAATATAAGGATTATGATGGACGATTTTAGAAAATATGCTACCAAGCATCTCGGAATGAATAGTATGGTACTTGATGATGTTATCAAGTCGCAAGCAGGATACTTGAATCCGTATATTTTGGAAGAACGTCAATTGAATGTGACGCAGTTGGATGTCTTTTCTCGTTTGATGATGGATCGTATCATTTTCCTCGGAACCCAGATTGACGATTATACAGCCAATACTTTGCAGGCTCAGCTTTTGTATCTGGATTCAGTGGATTCGGGTAAAGATATTTCTATTTATATCAACTCCCCAGGTGGTTCTGTGTATGCAGGTTTAGGTATTTACGATACCATGCAGTTTATCAGCAGCGATGTGGCTACAATTTGTACAGGTATGGCAGCTTCTATGGCAGCCGTATTGTTGGTAGCCGGAAAAGAAGGAAAACGTTCAGCTTTGACTCATTCACGCGTGATGATTCATCAGCCGATGGGAGGAGCACAAGGTCAGGCTTCGGATATTGAAATTACAGCTCGTGAAATTCAGAAACTGAAGAAAGAACTGTATACAATCATTGCAGATCACTCTCATACGGATTTTGATAAGGTTTGGGCAGATTCTGACCGTGATTATTGGATGACAGCATCCGAGGCTAAAGAGTATGGTATGATTGATGAAGTGCTATCTCGTAAACCTTCATTGTAACACTGTGATTTACTTAAAAACTAGATAGGCTTTGGAAGAAAAAAGGACTTCAAGAAACTCGAAAAGAAGATGTAGCTTTTGCGGTCGCACAGAAGACGAAGTAGGCTTCCTGATTACAGGAGTCAACGGATGTATCTGTGACAGTTGTGCAGAACAGGCACATGAAATCGTAAAAGAAGCGATGCATCATCAAGGGCAGGGATCTACAGACCTGAATTTGTCTGAGCTCCCTAAGCCGAAGGATATTAAAGAATTTCTGGACCAGTATGTGATTGGTCAGGATGATGCAAAACGCTATTTGGCTGTAGCGGTGTATAATCATTACAAACGTTTGCTTCAGCCTAAGGATAAAAATGATGTGGAGATTGAAAAGTCAAACATCATTATGGTGGGAAGCACCGGAACTGGAAAGACTTTACTGGCTCGTACCATTGCTAAGTTGCTCCATGTGCCTTTTACCATTGTAGATGCGACTGTACTGACCGAAGCAGGATATGTGGGAGAAGATATTGAAAGTATTCTGACGCGCTTGCTTCAGGTGGCTGACTATAATGTGGAGGAAGCAGAACGGGGTATCGTTTTCATTGACGAAATTGATAAAATAGCCCGGAAAGGAGATAACCCTTCCATTACGCGTGATGTAAGTGGAGAAGGTGTACAGCAAGGCTTGTTGAAGCTGCTGGAAGGTTCTGTGGTGAATGTTCCTCCTCAGGGAGGACGTAAACATCCGGACCAGAAGATGATTCCGGTCAATACTAAGAATATCCTGTTTATTTGCGGAGGAGCTTTTGACGGTATTGAACGAAAAATCGCTCAACGACTGAATACCAATGTGGTGGGATATAGTGCAGCGAAGGAAGCGGTGAAAATAGACCGGGGAAATTTGATGCAGTACATTGCTCCTCAGGACTTGAAATCATTCGGTTTGATACCTGAAATCATTGGCCGTTTGCCGGTACTCACCTATTTGAACCCATTGGATCGCACGGCATTGCGCAATATTCTTACAGAACCCAAAAATTCAATTATCAAGCAGTATGTAAAATTGTTTGAGATGGATGGGGTGAAACTGGAATTTGAACCGGAAGTGTTTGAATATATTGTCGACAAGGCGATAGAGTACAAATTGGGTGCTCGTGGTTTGCGTTCTATTGTGGAAACCATAATGAATGATGTCATGTTTGAAATTCCGTCACAACAGACCGAACGTTTTGTGGTGACGTTGGATTACGCCAAGCAGCAAATGGGAAAGGCAAATGTTTCCCGTCTGCAAATGGCATAATGTAAAGGTTTTTTAGTGAGAAAATAAAAGCTTCCGATGAAATATTCCCAGAAATATTTGTGTAATATGAAAAGTTGTTTATAACTTTGTTACATGCGGAAACAAAATTTCTACAATCAATGAAAATCTAAATCCAAGAACAATGGCGGAAAATATCAATTTAGTAGCAGCTCTTAAAAAGTATTTTGGATTCGATACTTTTAAAGGAAACCAGGAGGCGATTATCCGAAACTTATTATCAGGAAAGGATACGTTTGTGTTAATGCCTACAGGAGGTGGAAAGTCATTATGCTATCAGCTTCCTTCTCTGTTGATGGATGGAACTGCTATTGTGATTTCACCGCTTATTGCCCTGATGAAGAATCAGGTGGATGCTATGCGTAATTTTAGTGAGGAAGATGGCATTGCTCATTTTATTAACTCCTCATTGACAAAATCGGCTACTGATCAGGTGAAAGCCGACATCATGGCCGGAAAGACAAAGTTACTTTATGTAGCTCCTGAATCTTTGACGAAAGAGGAGAATGTAGATTTTCTGAGACATGTGAAGATTTCATTTTATGCAGTGGATGAGGCACATTGTATTTCGGAATGGGGGCATGACTTCCGACCGGAGTATCGCCGGATTCGTCCGATAATCAATGAAATTGGAAAAGCTCCGGTAATTGCTTTGACGGCAACGGCTACTCCAAAGGTAAAGATGGACATCCAAAAGAATTTGGGCATGATGGATGCAACGGAATTCCGTTCGTCATTTAATCGTCCGAATCTTTATTATGAAGTACGTGCCAAGACTGCAAATGTGGATAAGGATATTATCAAGTTCATCAAGCAGAACGAAGGCAAGTCAGGTATTATTTATTGCTTGAGCCGTAAGAAGGTAGAAGAGCTCACTGAAATATTGCTGGCAAATGGTATCAAGGCTCGCGCTTATCATGCAGGAATGGATTCTGCTACTCGTAATGGGAATCAGGATGCTTTCCTGAAGGAAGACATTGATGTGATTGTAGCTACGATTGCGTTTGGAATGGGTATTGATAAACCGGATGTACGCTTTGTGATTCATTATGATGTACCTAAGAGTTTGGAAGGGTATTATCAGGAAACCGGACGTGCAGGACGTGACGGTGGAGAAGGACAGTGCATTACATTCTATTCTAATAAGGACCTGCAGAAACTGGAGAAATTTATGCAGGGAAAGCCTATTTCAGAGCAGGAAATCGGACGTCAGCTATTGCAGGAAACAGCTGCTTACGCAGAATCTTCAGTGTGTAGAAGAAAAATTTTGTTGCATTATTTTGGAGAGGAATATACGGAAGATAATTGTGGTAATTGTGATAACTGTTTAAATCCAAAGAAACAAGTGGAGGCTCAGGATTCGTTGTGTGCAGTGATTGAAGCAATCATTGCCGTAAAAGAAAACTTTAAGCAAGATTATATTATCGATATATTGTTGGGTAAAGAAACATCTGAAGTGCTTGCGCATAAGCATGAAGACTTAGAGGTGTTTGGCTCAGGTATGGGAGAAGAAGAAAGATTGTGGAATGCAGTCATTCGTCAGGCTCTTATCGCTGGTTACCTGGCAAAGGATGTGGAAAACTATGGCTTATTGAAAGTTACGCCAGAAGGACATAAGTTCTTGAAAAAACCGAAGTCGTTCAAGATAGTTGAGGATGCAGACTTTGAAGAAGAAGAGGTAGATGAAACGCCGATGAGAAGTGGAGCTTCGTGTGCAGTAGACCCCGTGCTGTATTCCATGTTGAAAGACTTGCGGAAGAAAATGGCAAAGAGACTGGATGTACCACCTTATGTGATTTTCCAGGATCCTTCTCTTGAGGCAATGGCTACCATTTATCCGGTTACTTTGGAAGAATTGCAGAATATTCCGGGGGTAGGAGCTGGGAAGGCTAAACGCTATGGTCAGGAATTCTGCGAATTGATTAAGAAGCACTGCGAAGAAAATGAAATAGACCGTCCGGAAGATTTGAGAGTGCGCACTGTGGCTAACAAATCTAAGTTGAAGGTTTCTATTATTCAGAGTATCGATAGAAAGGTAGCTTTAGATGATATTGCAGTGGCAAAAGGTATTGAATTTGGTGAGTTGCTGGATGAAATCGAAGCCATTGTATATTCAGGAACCAAACTGAATATTGACTATTTCTTGGAAGAAATCATGGATGAAGACCACATGCAGGATATTTATGATTATTTCAAGGAATCAGTAACTGATAAAATTGATGATGCAATGGATGAACTGGGTGACGACTATACAGAAGACGAAATTCGTTTGGTACGTATCAAGTTCATTTCTGAAATGGCTAACTAATCATTTATTTAATGATATTGTGCAGCTGCTTGTGAGGGGCGTTCCTTGCAAGCAGCTGTTTTTATTTGATAGGTATGTGGTATGAAAAAGATGTTAACTGCTTTTTTACTTTTTGAGAAAATTCTGTATATTTGCACGCAATAAAATCTAAAGCATAAAGCCCTATGTCATTTATTGCAGATAAAGTTGTTATGGACGGATTAACTTACGATGATGTATTGTTGATTCCGGCCTATTCTGAGGTTTTACCTAAAACAGTCGAACTCTCGACTAAGTTTTCACGTAACATTGAGTTGAAAATTCCGTTTGTAACTGCAGCTATGGATACAGTTACCGAAGCACAGATGGCCATTGCCATTGCTCGTGAAGGTGGTATCGGAGTAATTCACAAGAACATGTCTATCGAGGAGCAAGCTCGTCAGGTGGCAATTGTGAAACGTGCGGAAAATGGAATGATTTATGATCCGGTGACCATTAAGAGAGGTTCTGTAGTGAAAGATGCACTCGATTTGATGGCTGAATACAAAATCGGAGGTATTCCTGTAGTAGATGATGAGAATTATTTGGTTGGTATTGTTACAAACCGTGACCTGCGCTTTGAAAAGGATATGAATAAGCGTATCGATGAGGTGATGACAAAGGAAAACATTGTGACAACAGAGCCGGGTACAGACATGGAAACTGCTTCCAAGATTCTGCAGGAAAACAAGATTGAAAAACTTCCGGTAGTAGACAAGGATGGAAAGCTGATTGGTCTGATTACTTATAAAGACATTACAAAAGCAAAAGATAAACCAATGGCTTGCAAAGACTCTAAAGGTCGTTTGCGTGTAGCTGCCGGTGTGGGAGTAACTGCTGATACATTCGACCGTATGGAAGCTTTGGTGAATGCTGGTGCAGATGCCATTGTAATTGATACAGCTCACGGACATTCTATGTACGTGATTGAAAAGCTGAAAGAAGCTAAGAAACGTTTCCCTGGAATTGATATTGTTGTAGGAAATGTAGCTACAGGTGAAGCAGCTAAGATGTTGGCTGAAGCTGGTGCAGATGCAGTAAAAGTAGGTATCGGCCCGGGTTCTATCTGTACAACTCGTGTGGTTGCCGGTGTAGGTGTTCCTCAGTTGACAGCCGTATATGATGTTGCAAAGGCTTTGGAAGGAACAGGTATTCCTTTGATTGCAGATGGTGGCTTGCGTTATTCAGGTGATGTGGTGAAAGCTTTGGCAGCCGGTGGTTACAGCGTAATGATTGGTTCGTTGGTTGCCGGTACAGAGGAATCTCCGGGCGACACAATCATCTTTAATGGTCGTAAGTTTAAGTCATATCGTGGAATGGGTTCATTGGAAGCTATGGAAAATGGTTCAAAAGACCGTTATTTCCAAAGTGGAACTACCGATGTGAAAAAGCTTGTTCCAGAAGGTATTGCTGCTCGTGTGCCTTATAAAGGTTCTTTGTATGAAGTAATTTATCAGCTGGTAGGTGGTTTGCGTGCCGGTATGGGTTATTGCGGAGCTCATAATATTGAAGAATTGCATAATGCGAAGTTTACTCGTATCACTAATGCCGGAGTTCTGGAAAGTCACCCGCACGATGTATCTATTACAAGTGAGGCACCTAACTATAGTCGTCCTCAGTAAGATAATCTTTGACTTATAATACGGATATAATCATTCTGACGTCAGGCAGACTTGCTTTCAGTAAGTCTGTTCTGGCGAACAGGATGATTTTTTGTTTAATGAAATGATGAATAGAATCTGTTATGTGTAGAATTGCGTGGTTATTCCTATGTTTGTTGATGGGGCTGAAATTCTCTGTTTCTTATGCAGAAGATCGTAGGGTGCTTTTCCGGATCGATGGAGTGGAAACTTCAGTCGAGGAGTTTGAGCATTATTATACCCAGGTATATGCAGCTAGTCGTGTATCTGTAGAACAGTTCTTGCCTCATTTCTTGTATTATAAGTTGAAGGTGGCAGATGCTAAAAGACAAAGCTGGGATACTATCACTGATTTCCGGTTGCAATGCAGTGCCTTGCAAAATGAAATCCTGAAATCGGAAGAGAGGGGAGTGCCCCAAAAACAAGATACTCTTTTAAATTGGGTAAGATTTCGTCAGATTTCATTTCTTTTGCCCCAACATGCTTCTTCCGAACAGGAACGTGTAGCCAGACAGCGTATAGATTCTGTTTATACGGCTTTAAAAAATGGTATACCTTTTGAAAAACTGGCACAATCTTATGTGAAGGCTCCCTTGCCTTCTCCTTATTTGGATGGGGAGTGGATTCCGGAAAGATGCCTGATAAAAGAGTTTGCCGGGCAATTGAACACATTGAAAAAAGGTAGCTATTCTGCTCCATTTTTTTCTCCTTTAGGTATTCACATCGTGTATCTATTGGATCGCAGGCAAGGAGTATATCCATCAGAAACGACTGGAAATGCGGCCCTGCAAAAGGTTGCTGATTCAGGCTTTACCGAGCGGAAAGATAGTCTGTTGAACAAGACTCGAATGGAGTTGTGTCAAGTTTCCGATGGCTTATTGGCTGCGTATTGGGATAAGCGCCATGGAGGCACAAAATCAGGTAATATTTCTGATAAGGAATTGCAGAACTATTTTGAAAGTCATAAAAACGATTACGCATGGGATTTGCCTCATTTTAAAGGAGGAGTGATTCATTGTTTGAATAAGAAAGTGGCTTCAAAGCTGAAAAAGAGGCTGAAAAAATGCCCCTTAAATAAATGGAATGAGGAAATTTCCGCTTTTTCTCAAGAGAATCCGGAATGGAAGGTCGTTGTAGAAACAGGTTTGTTTCAGATTGGAACAAATCCTTATGTAGATAAATTAGCTTTTAAATGCGGACATTTCACTCCTCGTACTGATTTACCTTATGCTTTTGTATTGGGAAAGCGCCTGAAGAAAGGGCCGGAAGACTTTCAGGATGTGCGCAATGAAGTGCAGCGTGACTATCGTTTGTGGACGGAAAGAACACAAATGGAAGAGTTAAAGCGAGGCTTCAGGATTGAAATTAACCAAGACATTTTAAAAACCGTTAATTGTAGCGGAAAAAAGTAATTAATGCCGTATCTTCGTCCTTTGTAATGTAATGGACCAAAACAAATCAAATAGACAGAAAATGAATAAATTGATTATGACTGGTGTCTTGGCTGTTTTGCTTGCCTTGACAGGAACAGTACCCGCCGTAGCACAAGATAATGTGATTGATGAAGTGGTGTGGGTTGTCGGCGATGAAGCCATTCTGAAATCAGACGTAGAAAACGAACGTTTGAATGCGCAGTATGAAGGCCGCCGTTTTGATGGTGATCCCTATTGTGTGATACCAGAAGAATTGGCTGTGCAGAAACTTTTTCTTCACCAGGCAGAGATAGATAGTATTGAGGTGAGCGATCAGGAAGTTCTTCAGGAAGTAGAAACACGAATTGCATGGTTGACAGAACAGATTGGTTCAAAAGAAAAACTTGAAGAATATTATAATAAGACTTCTACCCAGATACGTGAAATGTTGCGTGAAAATATTCGTGACGGACTGAGGGTGCAGGGAATGCAAAAGAAGATTGTGGGAGACATTAAGCTGACTCCTGCAGAAGTACGTAATTATTTCAGTAAGCTTCCTCAGGACAGTATTCCTTTTGTACCTACTCAGGTAGAGGTGCAGATTATTACCAGAGAGCCTAAGATTAAGGAAGAAGAAATTGAACGAGTAAAGAAAGAATTGCGTGATTTTACTGACCGTATCAATAAGGGAGAAACTACTTTCTCTACGTTGGCACGTATGTATTCAGAAGACCCGGGCTCTGCTCGTCGTGGAGGAGAATATGGCTTTACAGGTCGTGGAACGTTGACTCCGGAGTTTGCCAATGTGGTATTTAACCTGACTGACCCGAAGAAGATTTCAAAAGTGTTTGAAACAGAGTATGGTTATCATATTGCTCAGCTGATTGAAAAACGTGGTGACCGTGTAAGCTATCGCCATATTTTGCTTAAGCCTCGTGTGGATGAAAAAGAAATTGAGGCCGAACTGAATAAACTGGATACACTGGCCAACGATATCCGAAAAGGAAAAGTAACTTTTGATGAAGCGGCTACATGGGTATCTCAGGATAAAGATACGCGTAACAATCACGGTTTGCTGGCTAACCCGCAGACTTCTACCTCTCGTTTTGAAATGCAGCAGCTGGCTGGCCTGATTTCTCAGGAAGTTGCAAAGACCGTAGAGGGAATGCAGATTGGCGAAGTTTCCAAACCTTTTACAATGATTAATGCAAAAGGAAAAGAAGTGTGTGCTATCGTAAAATTGAAAAATCGTATTGACGGACATAAAGCTACAATCTCAGAAGACTATCAGCGTCTGAAAGACATTGTTACAGCCAACCGTAGTGAAGAAAAACTGCAGAAGTGGATTGTGGAAAAACAAAAAAATACTTACGTACGTATCAATCCGTCTTGGCGTAAGTGCGATTTTAAATATCCGGGATGGATTAAACAGTGATGAGAAAGCCTGCAATTTTTTTGCTCTTTGTAGCATTTTGCCTGACCATTCTTGGCTTGTCGGCACAAGGGGGGATAGCTGTCTCTCCACAGACTGCGCGCCCGAAAACGGAGGCTGAGGGGAAACAAAAGCCAGAGGATTCCAAACAGCGTCCGGTAGCTAAAAGTAAAGTCTATTTGTTGCATTCCGATTTGTTGCGTAAGGATGCAAGTCATCCGGACGCACAGATTGTAACCGGGAATGTGAGTTTTCGTCATGATAGTGTGTACATGTATTGCGATAGTGCATGTTACTACGATAAAGTCAGCAGCTTTGAGGCTTTTGGTAATGTGAAAATGGTGCAGGGAGATACGCTGTTTCTTTATGGCGACCGGCTGTACTATGATGGATTGACACAGATTGCAGAGATGCGCTGTAATGTCCGGATGGAGAATCGTACGACTACCTTGCTGACTGATAGCCTGAATTATGACCGGGTCTACAACTTGGGATATTTCTTTGATGGGGGAACCCTGATGGATGAGCAGAATGTGCTGACCTCCGAGTGGGGAGAATATAGTCCTCAGACTAAGCAATCCGTATTTAATTACAATGTGAAGCTGGTTAATCCTCAGTTTACACTGACTTCGGATACTTTACGCTATAATACGGCTTCGAAGATAGCTGATATTGTCGGCCCTTCGGATATCTGGAGCGATGCCAACCACATTTATTCTGAAAAGGGAACTTACAATACCGTAACGGGTAAAGCCGATTTGTATGACCGTTCTGTGCTTACCAATCAGGGAAAACAGCTGACTGGTGATACGCTTTTCTACGACCGTAATACCGGCGTGGGAGAGGTTTTCAGTCGGATGGTGATGACGGATACAATCAACCGGAACATGCTTACCGGAGAATATGGCTATTATAACGAGCAGACAGACTATGCCTTTGCAACGGATAGTGCCGTAGCTATAGACTATTCTCAGGGCGACAGTTTGTTTCTTCATGCAGATACTCTGCTGATGGAAACTTTCCATCAGAATACCGATTCCATGTTCCGTGAAATGAGAGCCTTCCATAAAGTACGTTTTTATCGTACCGATGTGCAGGGTACGGCCGATTCGTTAGTTTTTTCTACAGTGGACAGTTGTCTTACGATGTATCGTGACCCGATTATCTGGAACAAGAACCAGCAGCTTTTAGGCGAAGTGATAAAGGTCTATATGAACGACAGTACAATTGACTGGTCGCACATCATAGGGCAGGCACTTTCGGTAGAACGTGTGGATTCAACGATTTATAACCAGGTGACGGGAAAAGAGATGAAGTCCTATTTCACGAACGGAGAAATGCGAAAGACAGAAGTGATAGGTTCCGTACGAGTAGTTTATTATCCGATGGACTCCGACAGTACGCTGATAGGAATGAATGTGTCTGAAACCAGTAAACTGGAAATCTATCTGCAAAACCGTAAGATAGAGCGTATGGTGATGAGCCCCAAATCCAATGGCGTGTTGTATCCGATGTCGCAGATTCCGGCCGGAAAAGACCGTCTGGAGAATTTTGTGTGGTTTGATTACATTCGTCCGCTCAATAAGGCCGACATCTTTAATTGGAGAGGAAAACGAGTGGAAGACCAGTTGAAGAAAAATGTACGTGGTCCGGTCGTTTTGCCGAATGCCCGATTGTTTGAAAATAAGAAGGAGGAATAATATATGGGAATGTTTACAATGAGAAAGCCTCGCGGATTCCGTCATGAATACATTTATGTGGATGAACGCAAGGAAAAACTGCAGAAAATAGAAGAGACAGCCAAACGTGAACTGGGAATGCTTCCTCCTAAAGAGTTTAATCCGGAAGACATTCGTGGTAAGTTTGTAGAAGGTACTACCTATCTGAAGCGTCGCAAGGAAAGCGGACGTAAACCTCTGAGTTACGGAGCCATGTTTGTGGCTATTGTGGTATTGCTATATATTTTACATTATCTGATTACAGGAGAATTTACACTATGACATCGGGAGATGTAATCCGTTTGTTGCCGGATTCTGTAGCCAATCAGATTGCGGCGGGAGAAGTCATACAGCGTCCGGCTTCTGTGATAAAGGAGCTGGTAGAGAATGCTGTAGATGCCGGAGCAAAAAATATAGAAGTGCTGGTGACGGATGCCGGAAAAACATGTATACGTGTCATTGACGACGGACGAGGTATGTCGGAAACGGATGCCCGTATGGCTTTTGAACGTCATGCCACTTCCAAGATCCGGGAGGCAGCCGATTTGTTTGCCCTTCATACCATGGGCTTTCGTGGAGAGGCTTTGGCTTCCATCGCTGCCGTAGCACAGGTGGAACTGAAAACTTGTTCCAGTGACAACGGATTAGGTACTTTCATTCAGATTTCAGGTTCCCAGGTAGAAAAGCAGGAGGCAGTAGCCTGCCAGCGAGGAAGTGACTTCTCTGTGAAAAATCTGTTCTTTAATGTACCTGCCCGTCGGAAGTTCCTGAAATCCAATCAAACGGAGTTAAGTAACATTGTAGCTGAATTCGAACGCATTGCGCTGGTCAATCCGGATATATCTTTTGTGCTGAGTCATAATGGCACCGAGATGCTGAATCTGCCGGCCATTCCTTTGCGGCAGCGTATTATGGGGGTATTTGGCAAGAAACTGAACCAGGAGCTGCTTTCATTGGACATTGATACCACCATGGTGAAAATACATGGATATATCGGTCGTCCTGAATCGGCCCGTAAGAAAGGGGCACGCCAGTTCTTCTTTGTGAATGGTCGTTATATGCGCCATCCTTATTTCCATAAGGCCGTGTCCAGTGCGTACGACAACCTGATTCCGGTGGGTGAACAAGTCTCTTATTTCATTTATTTCGAAGTGGAACCTTCGGATATAGATGTCAATATACATCCTACAAAGACAGAAATCAAGTTTGAGAATGAACAAGCCGTATGGCAGATTCTTTCGGCAGCAGTCAAAGAGACGTTAGGACGTTTCAACGCGGTACCTTCGATTGATTTTGATACAGAAGGTATGCCGGACATTCCTGCCTTTGAGAATTCTCCTTACACGGTGGCACCTCCTCAAACCAGTTTTGACCCTTCTTATAATCCGTTTAATACAGCGGCAGTGCCTCCTTCTGCTTACTCTTCTGCATCGGCAACCAATAAAGAAACGGAGAGAGAAAGCTTTGGACAGGATGTGCGAGAATGGAGTGCGCCTACGGGTACCTCTGTACGTTCTTCCATGAATAAAGGAGGAATGCCGGATTTTGGCAGAAGCGGAAATTATACTCCTTCGTTTGGCAGCCACAAAAATCGGGTAGAGTGGGAGCCCTTGTTTGAAGGACTGGAACGCACTTCATCGGAACCGGATATTCAACCGGAAGAAGAAGTACGACCGTTTTTCCCGGAATCAACCGACTGGGGGCAGACTTCTCAAGAAGATGCCGTTGTTCCCTCGTTCTCTGGTGAGGAAAACGAGAAGCAACCTCAGGAGAATTCCATGCGTCACTATCAGTATAAAGGGAGCTATATTCTGACCTCTGTAAAGTCCGGGTTGATGATTATTAATCAGCAGCGAGCACATATTCGTATCCTTTTCGACCGCTATATGGCGCAGATAGAAAATCGGAAGAATGCTTCCCAGCGAATGCTCTTTCCGGATATGGTGCATTTCTCTCCTTCTGAGGTACCTGTACTGGAGGAGTTCATGGACGATTTGAATGCCTTGGGATTTGACCTTAGCAGTCTGGGAGGAGGAACCTATTCTATTAACGGCATTCCAGCCGGAATTGAAGGATTGAATCCGGAAAAGCTGGTTACAGATATGGTACAGACGGCGATTGAAAAAGGTTGTAAAGTGAAGGAAGAAGTACAAAGTATGCTTGCACTTTCATTGGCAAAAGCAGCGGCCATTGTACCGGGACAGGTTCTGACTGATGAGGAAATGAATCGTCTGGTCGATGATTTGTTTGCCGTATCAACTCCAAATTATACGCCAGATGGAAAGACTGTACTGGCCGTATTGAAAGAAGATGATTTGGAGAAGATGTTTAAATGATAGGAATTCTACGAATAATATAATGTATAATCCGGGTTCTCGAAAACGAGTTATCCGGATTTTTTTATTTGTATGTACTTATTCTAGATTTCATTTTTTGCAAAACCTGGTTTTTATTTATCTGAAAGTCTCAAAAAGGAAAATCTGAACAGCTCCTCCTCTTTTATGAATAATCGTGTAAGTGCTTGACATACTACCTTTGCTTCAGATTAAGAAACGAGAAAAATGAAGCAATTAGTAGTTATTTTTACACTGTGGTTGGCGTGGATGCCTGTCGGGGCACAGAAGACGCTGACATTGGAAGAATGCCTGAAATTAGGCATTGAAAATAATCTCTCGCTGGAAGGAAGCCGCAATGAGATGCGGAAAGCCAAACATCTTCTTAGCGAGAATCGTGCGAAACTGTGGCCGCAAATCAGTGCGGTGGCAGGATTCAATGACAATTTTAATCCACCGGTATCTGTCACCGATGGGTCAGCCTATGGAAATCTGTACAATGTGACCAAAACTTTGCAGTACAATGCATCGGCAGGATTGCAGTTGCAGATGCCACTTTACAATCAGACGGTGTATACGGCAGTAGATATTGCCCGTACCCTGAATGAATTGAACCGTCTGTCGTATGAAAAGGCACGTGAGGACCTGATGATGCAAATCAGCAAAATGTATTATCTGGGCCAGAATACCATGGAACAGCTGACACTCATTCAGGAAAACATGGTGCGGTTGCGGGAGTTGCGTGACATCACTTTGGCATTCTTTGACAATGGGATGGCCATGGAGGTGGATGTAAAGCGTGTCAACATTAACTTGGAAAACCAGCAGGTGCAGTATGACAATGCAAAGTCCATGCTGGTGCAACAGTTGAATCTCTTGAAATATGTGATGGACTATCCTGCAGAAGAAGAAATTACACTGACCCCTGTAGATACAGAAAGGATGCAGTCGGCTTCGCTGACCGGCCTTCGCGGCGATTTGTATGAATTGCAACTCTTGCAATCACAGGAGAAACTGGCCGGGCAGCAAAAGGATTTGATTCGTCAGGGCTACCTTCCTTCGTTGACACTGACCGGAAGCTGGATGTATTCAGCATATACTGATAAGGCCCGCCACTGGTTCCATTCCGGACCTTCCAATCACTGGTATCCTTCTACCGGATTGGGGATTACACTTCGTGTTCCGATATTCGACGGTTTTGACAAGCGGGCACGTATCCGGAAAGCTCAGATTGACCAGGAAAATGCAAGACTGAATTATGAGAATACGCTCAAGAACATGCAGACGCAGTATCTGAATGCCACAAACGAACTGATGAACAACCAGCGTAATTTTAAAAAGCAGAAAGACAATTATCTGCTGGCAGAAGATGTGTATCAGGTCACGACCGACCGATATCGGGAGGGAATCGCCTCCATGACCGAGGTTTTGCAGGACGAGATGCGCATGAGCGAGGCGCAGAACAATTACCTCAGTGCCCATTACAATTATCAGGTGGCTAATCTTGCCCTACTGAAACTGACAGGGCAGATGGACCGCTTGCTACAAGGAAATTAAACTCATTAAATCATTTAAAATTCAGATAATATGGAAACTCAGTATACTAATCATACACTTCAGGAAAAGGCTTTGAAATTAAAGAAACAACGTCGTCGTCAGATTCTGGCCAGCCTTTTAGGAATTGCTATCCTTGCATGGGGAATCGTAGAAGTGGCTTGTCTGTTTTTAGATTACAAATATACCGAAACAAGCAACGATGCACAAATTGAGCAGTATAATTCTCCGGTCAATCTGAGGGCTTCGGGCTATATCAAGAAAATTTATTTTACGGAACACCAGGATGTGTGTAAGGGAGATACCCTGCTGGTACTGGATGATCGTGAATATCGTATTCGTGTGATGGAGGCAGAGGCAGCTTTAAAGGATGCTTTGGCAGGTGCTACCGTGATAGATGCTACTTTGCAGACCACGCAGAACTCTGCTTCGGTTTATGAAGCTTCGATTGCCGAGATTGAAATTCGTCTGGCCAAACTGGAGAAAGACCGTCAGCGTTACGAGAATTTGGTAAAGCGGAATGCGGCTACTCCTATTCAGCTGGAACAAATTGAAACGGAATATGAGGCTACCCGTAAGAAACTGGAGGCAATCAAGCGTCAGCAACGGGCTGCCATGTCGGGAGTGAAAGAGGTTTCCAATCGCAGAGAAAGCACGGAGGCTGCCATACAGCGTGCAACCGCTACTTTAGAGATGGCACGCCTGAATCTCTCTTATACCGTGGTAGTGGCTCCTTGTGACGGAAAATTAGGGCGGAGAACCTTGGAGGAAGGGCAGTATATTACTGCCGGACAGACGGTGACTTATATCCTTCCGGATACCCAGAAATGGGTGATTGCCAATTACAAGGAAACGCAGGTGGAGAATCTGAAGGTAGGGCAGGAAGTACGTATTTCTGTTGACGCTATCAGTGACCGTGAGTTTACCGGAAGGATTACGGCCATATCCGGAGCTACAGGTTCTAAATATTCTCTGGTACCTACCGACAATTCAGCTGGAAACTTTGTCAAGATTCAACAGCGTATTCCGGTACGTATTGAATTCACCGACTTGTCCAAAGAGGATAATGACCGTCTGGCTGCCGGTATGATGGTAGTGGTGAAAGCCAAATTGTAAACCGATTTTTTGCAAGTTTTTCCAAAAGAGTAGAATTATGCCTTCGCTTCCTAAAAATTATCCGTTTTATAACTGGGTACCCAAGCCATTGGGTATACTGATTCTGATACTGCTGTTCGTGCCTATACTGACGGCCAGTGGGGTGTATACGGCCAATAGCGGAGAGATGCTGAGCGGGCTGGGCATCCAGTCGGAACATATTCAGTTCGTCAGCTTTCTTACTTCTGTGGGTATGGCAGCTTTTTCTCCGTTCTTTTACGGACTGGTTTGCCTGCGTCGGGAGAAAATGATGTGCATCGTAGGTTTCTCTTTGCTTTATATCCTGAGTTACATTTGTGCCAAGACCGACAGTATTTACCTGTTGGCCGTGTGTAGTGTGGTGATGGGTTTTTTACGAATGGTGCTGATGATGGTCAATCTCTTTACACTGATTAAGTATGCGTTTGGGATGGAGGCTACCCGTAACATTACACCCGGAAATGATCCGGTAGATGAAGAAGGCTGGGACAAGCTGGACCGTGAGAAGAGTACCAGTATGCCTACTATCTATTTGTTTTTCATGATTCTGGGGCAGTTGGGTACTTCACTTACCGCATGGCTGGCCTATGAGTATGAATGGCAGTATGTGTATTATTTCATGATGGGAGCATTGCTGCTTTCTATTTTGGTGGTATTTGTTACCATGCCTTATCATAAGTATTCCACCCGTCGTTTTCCCATTACCTTCCGTAAGTTCGGCAGTGTGGTGATATTTTGCCTGATGTGCGCTTCGGTAGTGTATGTACTGGTGTATGGAAAAGTACTCGACTGGTATGATGACCCTTCTATCTGCTGGGCTACGGTGAGTGCCGTATGTTTTACAGCCATGTTTATTTATATGGAGAAAAGACAGTATTCTCCCTATTTCCTGATGGACATTTTCAAGTTGAGCTCCATTCGGATGGGAATTCTGCTCTTTCTGCTGCTGATGATATTCAATTCCAGTGCCATGTTTGTCAACGTGTTTACGGGAGTAGGTATGAAGATAGACAACTGGCAGAATGCTTCCTTGGGCAACTGGACTATGTTGGGATATTTTATCGGTTGCATCATTGCTGTCATGTTGGGCAGCAGGGGAGTACATTTGAAGTATCTTTTTTCTCTTGGTTTTGTGTTGATAGGTTTTTCGGCTTTGTTCATGTATTTTGAGGTGCAGACTTCCGGCTTGTATGAGCGGATGAAGTATCCGGTCATTATCCGTGCCACGGGAATGATGCTTTTGTATTCACTGACGGCTGTACATGCCAACCAGCGGATGCCGTATAAATACTTGTCTACCTGGATTTGCATTATGCTGACCGTCCGTATGGTCATGGGCCCCGGTATCGGTACGGCACTTTATACCAACGTGATGCAGCATCGTCAGCAACATTATGTCACTCGTTTTGCACAAGACCGTGACTTGTTGAATCCCGAAGTCGCGGTTTCTTATTCGCAGACTGTAAAGGGGATGCAATATCAGGGGAAGAGTGAACAGGAAGCCGAACAGATGGCTGCCATGTCGGCAAAGGGAAGCGTGCAGGTACAGGCTACTTTGTCGGCCGTTAAGGAAATGTCGGGCTGGACTTTCTACGGCTGTATGGCATGTGCGGTCTTTTTCTTGTTGTTTCCTTGGAAGAAAAGAAAACTGGAGCCGTTTGCTGCTACAGTATCTTAAAAAAAGAAGTTGTTACGTCACGGCGGGACTTTTCGTTTCTTAATCTATATTTTCAGCGGGGAATAATCACGTGTAAGTACCTGCCGTGACGTTTTTTTTGTATATCTTAGCGCAGTATGCAAAAGAAACAACTTTAATTTGTGGTCATGATTTCACAAACAGAGCGCTTGAAGCGTCTGAACCAGATGCTGGTAGAGCGAAGGGATATTTGCTGTTCGGAAGGAAGTGTGGACGCTTTCCCGGCTGTATTGCAAAAAAACTTCCAGATGGAATACCTTGGGCTGATAGTCTGTAAACAGGGAGAATTTCAGTTTACTTTAAATCAGAAGCCTTTTGTGGCAAAAGCAGGGGAAACGATTTTTCTGTATGAGGCTACCATTTTCTGTGCCGGCTCATGCACGGCCGATTTGCGTATAGATGTTTTATTTTACCGTATTAATCTTATCCGGGACTTATTGGGAAGTTCGGTGATGGCCATGCACCTTTATGCCACATTAACTCCGCAGCCTTGTTACGTATGGTCTACAGGTGAGGAAGAAGACATAGCCCGCTATATTTCTCTGATAAGCAGGTATCGGCATACTACAAACAATCCGTTTGACAGCCATGAGCGCAAGTTACTGCTGCTGGCTTTGACTTATAGGCTCTGTTCCATTTATAGTCGGCGATTGATGGAAGAAAATCAAGTGGCCGGGCATAAGATTGATACATTTATCCAGCTCATCCGGTTGGTAGAGCGATATTACAAGCAAGAGAGGGGGGTAGCCTTTTACGCCGACAAACTTTGTCTGTCTCCTAAATATCTGTCTGCGCTGTCAAAGTCCGTATGCGGATATACGGTGCAGGAGCTGGTATTCCGTGCTATCATTCGCCGGAGCATGTTGCTGTTGAAGAATTCCAACATGACTATTCAGGAAATCTCGAATGAATTTCATTTTCCCAATGCCTCCGCATTTGGTACATTCTTCAAGAAGGAAACTGGCCTTTCTCCTTTACATTATCGCTGTGCAGAAGAAAACTCACTCTCAGACATGTGAATAAAGCCGTTTTTATCGTTTTTTGAAGCTATTTTCAGGCAACCAGAAAAACGTCCTTGCGTTCAGATGAAAACGCCCTTGCGTTTAAGGTAAAACGTCCTTGCGTTTTACTTCAAATGCACTTGCGTTTTAGATCAAACGCACTTGCGTTTTTTTCGAGAGAAAAAGTGAATAAAAAAGCCGCCCCTGAATAGGACGGCTTTTTATGTATATGAATTTGTATGAATCAGAATCCCAGTCCAGCTACGTGGTTAAGCAGTTCATACACTCCACTGCAGATACCTAATACAATGACTCCGATAAGGCAGATAAACAGACCTGTACGGGCCAGAGCAGGTGTGCGGAATGTGGCTACCGGGGCATCGTTTGGAGTGATGTACATGGCTTTCACAATCAGCAGGTAATAGTAGAGTGAAATAATCGTATTTACCAATGCTAAGAACACTACCAGCCAGTGACCGCTGTGGAAGGCAGAGGCAAAGACGAAGAATTTTGAGAAGAATCCGGCAAACGGAGGGATACCGGCCAGTGAGAACAGCGCCAGTGTCATGACGAAGCTCAGGCGTGGGTTGGTTTTGTACAATCCGTTGTAGGTACTTCTGTCCACCTTTCCTCCGGTGTGCTGCTCTATGGTGCTGATGACACCGAACACAGCCAGGTTGGCTACGATATAGACTACGATGTAGTACACCAGTGAAGCCATCCCCTGTTCATTTCCTCCCAGTACGGCCAGCATGATATAACCGGCCTGTGAGATACTACTGTAAGCCATGAAGCGTTTCAAGTCTTCCTGAAGGATGGCAAAGATGTTGGCAATGGTGATGGTGACCACAATGACGATGCTCAGCAAGAGACTCCAGTCGGCTACCATCTGTCCGAATACTTTTATCAGGATGCTCATCAGAGCGAAAGCGGCTGCACCTTTGGAGATGACTGACAGGTAAGCCGATACATTGGTCGGAGCTCCCTGATAGGTATCGGGTGTCCACATGTGGAAGGGTACGAGACTCAGCTTGAAGCCCAGTCCGGCAAAGAAGAACACCATTGCCATTACCTGAAGCGGGGTTCCGGCCAGGGCTGTGGTGATATCGGCAAAGTAAGTGGTACCGGTTGTACCGTATACCATGGAGATACCATAAAGCATCAGGGCAGAAGAGAACATGGAATTCAGGATAAATTTGGCTCCTGCTTCTGCACTGTGATGACGGTATTTGTCGAAAGCCACCAGGCAGGCCATCGGGATGCTGGCCAGTTCCAGGCCTACGTAGAACAGGATGAAGCTGCCTGCGCTGACCATGAAATACATACCCAGCAGCGTGCTGAGTGTCAGCATATAGAATTCTCCGGCTTTGTGATGGGTATCTTCGCGTGAGAGCCATTCACCTGACTGCAGGAATACGAGCAGCGTGCCGGCAGTCAGTATGGTTTTTACAACAGATGCCATTTGGCTGGCATGATACATTCCTCCAAAGGCTTCTCCGCTGGCGGGTACAATGTTTAAAGCCAGTTGTACGACCATCAGTGTGCAGGCAAGAGTTTGAAGCGGCTTGTGATTAGGCGTTTTCAGTATCAAGTCTGCCAACAGCATGAAGAGGATAATGGCGACCAGGCTTATTTCAGCCTGCATGGTTAATAATTCGCTCATATAATTTTTTTTAGTTTATTCAGGTTATCGGATAAGTTGGCTGATAATAGGTTCTACGCTTCCGCTGATGACATTGCTGACCCAGTAAGGAGCGAGTCCCAGTCCGGCTACAGCTATAATCAGGCAGATTACGGCAAAGCGTTCGTCCCAGGTCGCGTCGGTCAGTTTCAGGTGTTCCGGATTCTGACAGGTGCCATACAGGATTTTTCCTACTACACGCAGGATGTACACGGCCGTGATGACAATACTCATCGTGGCGATGATGGTACAAGTGCGGTGGAACAGGTCCGGATTCTGGAATGAACCTACGAATACGGTCATTTCAGCCACGAAACCGCTCAGACCAGGCAGACCTAAGTTGGCCAGTCCGGCAATGACATAACCTACGGCCAGGAAAGGCATGATTTTCATCAGTCCGCTCAGCTGGCGGATGTCACGGGTGTGTGTACGACCGTAAATCATACCGATAAGGGCAAAGAACAAGGCGGTCATCAAGCCGTGGCTCAACATCTGCAGGATGGCGCCGGTAGCACTTACACGCGTCATCATCAGCAGAGCGAACAATACCAGTCCGCAGTGGCTTACAGAAGAGTAAGCGTTGATGTATTTCAAGTCGGTCTGTACTACGGCGCTGAACGCTCCGTACACTACAGAAATGGTGGTCAGTACCAGGAAGAAATCACCCCAGATAGCGGCACCGGTCGGCATCAGGTACATGGCAATACGGAAACATCCGTAACCTCCTAACTTCATCAACACACCGGCGTGCAGCATACTTACGGCTGTCGGGGCAGAAGCATGACCGTCGGGGCTCCATGTGTGGAAAGGGAACAAGGCACCCAGCACACCGAATCCTAAGAAGACCATCGGGAAGAAGATACGTTGCATTTCGGTCGGTATCTGGTGTTTTACGATTTCCAGAATATTCATGGTCTCGGCACCGGCTCCGTAGTAGATGCCTAAGATACCAATCAGCAGGAAGGCAGAACCACCCATCAGCATCAAGGTCAGCTTCATGGCAGCATATTCCTTGCGGCCGCTTCCCCATACACCAATCAGCAGGTACATCGGAATCAGGGCCACTTCATAGAACATGAACATGGTGAACAGGTCGGTTGAGATAAAGAATCCGAATACTCCGGTGCTCAGCAGGGTGAACCATAAGAAATATTCTTTGGTGAGCGGTTTCAGCTTCCAGGAAGCAAATGTACCGGTAAATACGATGATGGAACTCAGCAGCAGCATCACTACGGAGATACCGTCTACTCCTACAGAATAACAGATGTGAAGCGGGGCATACCATACGATGCTGTCTGTGAAAAGCATTTCAGCTGTAGCTCCCGCATGGCGCTGTCCGATGTAAGACACCGTGAGGTAAGCCGCAAGTGCCAGCAATAAAGTGGAACCGGCCACCATCACTCCTCTGACTTGATTAACGTTGCGGGCAATCCATAGTCCTAACAACATCAGCAGAGGTATCAATACGAAAAGACTTAATATATTCATAAGCGTATAAGTTCTTCTTTTTTAGTTCAACAGCAAGATAATTGTCAGGACAATGATACCTGCCAGGAAATAATGCGTGTAGGTTTGTACCTTTCCACTTTGTATGGGCTGTACGGTCTCTCCGGCTGCGTTGGTACCCCAGGCCATGAAATTCATGAACTGGTCGATGACGTGGCGGTCAAACCATGCCAATGGAGTAGAGATGCAGCGGAAGATGATTTTCTTGGTCACGAACAACCAGATTTCGTCCATGTAGAAACGCTTGTAGGCTGCACGGTGCAGGGTGCTGAAGCGTGTGGCGAGCATGTCGGCCACAGGTTGCTGTTCGCGGGCGTACATCCAGGTAGCCAAGGCAATGGCAATTACGGCAATAGCGATACTTGTACCAGCTACTGTCCAGTCGAGGTGGATGTCGTAGGATTCACCGTTGGCTGAAACGAAATGTCCGAAAGGAATAAAACCGGCTACGATGGTGACCAGCGCCAGGAACATCAGCGGGAAGGTCATGGTCAGCGGACTTTCATGCGGCACGTGGTGTGCATGCAGTTCCTTGTTTTCCTTTCCCCAGAAGATGCAGTAGTACAAACGGAACATATAGAAAGCGGTCATTCCGGCAATGAGGGCCATAATCCATCCCATCACAGGGCTGTACTGGAAGCAGGCAGTCAGGATTTCATCTTTTGAGAAGAATCCGGAGAACGGAGGGATACCTGCGATGGCCAGACAGGCAATCAGGAAGGTGATGTGGGTAATCGGCATGTATTTGTGCAGACCGCCCATGGTTTCCATCTCGTTGCTGTGTACGGCGTGTATGATGCATCCGGCTCCCAAGAAGAGCAGAGCTTTGAACATGGCGTGTGTGAACAGGTGGAACATACTGGCCATGTAACCTAAACCACCTTCGTGCGGGTTGGCTGCCGTACAAACGCCCAGTGCCACCATCATGAAACCAATCTGTGAGATGGTAGAGAAGGCCAGTACACGTTTGATGTCACTCTGTGCACAGGCTACGCTGGCGGCATAGAATGCAGTGAAAGCACCTACCCAGGCTACCAAGTGGAGTGTGTGCGGCGCAAAGCCGATGAACAAGGGGAACATACGGGCTACCAGATACACTCCGGCTACTACCATCGTGGCGGCATGAATCAGGGCAGATACTGGTGTCGGACCTTCCATGGCGTCCGGCAACCAGATATGTAGCGGGAACATGGCACTCTTTCCGGCACCACCGATGAACATCAGTCCCAATGCCCAGGGAAGTACCATTCCGGCCTGCATCAGGCGTTCGGTTCCAGGGTTGAAGGTGAAAGTCTGCATGTAGTATCCGTAGATAAGGATACCAATCAGGAAGCCTAAGTCAGCAAAACGGGTAACGATAAAGGCTTTCTTGCTGGCAGCAATTGCTTCCGGTTTGGTATAGTAGAAACCAATAAGCAGATAAGAAGACACACCTACCAGTTCCCAGAACACATACATCTGGAAAATGTTGGTAGCTACTACCAGGCCTAACATAGAGAAAGTAAACAACGACAGAAAAGCGTAGTACCGCTGGAAACCGACTTCACCTTTCATGTAGCCGAAAGAATAGATATGTACCATCAGTGACACCGTGGAAATAACCACCAGCATCATGACGGAAATCGGATCGAGCAAAATGCCCATGTCGATGTGAAGGGAGGAAGTGAACGGCAGCCATTCAATGTTCCACGGAGTCAGCGTAGGGTAGAGGCCTTCGGCAGTGCGTGGGGCAGAGAAATAATTGAATGCCGTCAGATAGCTCAGCACGGCTACCGCTCCTAACGATAGGGTACCGATTGTGCCTGCTACGCGATGAGGCATTTTCATGCCGGCCAATGCCAGAACCAGGAAGCTCAGCACCGGGAGGGCAAGTATCAGAATTGTATAATCCATAAGCAATTGAATAAAGTGTGAGAAAGTTATCCTTTCAAGTCAGTAATATCATCGGTAAGCACCTGTTTCAGGTTGCGATACACATTAATAATGATGGCAATGGCTACAGCCGTTTCGGCTGCGGCAATGGCTATGCCGAACAGGCTGAAGAAATGGCCCTCCAGTTGTCCGGGGAAAAGATAACGGTTGAATACCGCGAAATTGATGTTGGTTGCATTAAGCATCAATTCTACCGAAATCAGCAAAGCCAGCAAGTTTTTGCGGGTGAAGAATCCGTAGATGCCGCAAAACAACATGACGGTACTGATGACGAGGTAGTGAACTACATGAATTTCTATTTCCATAATCTTACTGTGTTATTTTTGTTTACGTGCAATCAGTATCGCACCAATCATACAAGCTAAGAGCAATACACTGACTACCTCAAATGGTAATACAAACTGGTATTTCCCTGTACCAATCAAGGCATGTCCGATGTTTTCTACCGGAAGTTCTACTCCTTGCGGAATCAGGTTCAGGGCAAATCCGTTGGTCATAACTAAGAAAAGCACGAGAGCTGCACCGATAACAATGGTCAGCAGTACACTGATGAGCTTGGCGCGGTTTATCTTGTACTTCATATTCTTGTCCGACTGGGTCAGCAGGATGGAGAATACATACAGCACCACGATACCTCCGGCGTAAACCATCAGCTGTACGGCGCTCAGGAAGGTATAGCCCAGGATTCCGTAGATGGCTCCCGTACCTAAAAGAACGAACAGCAGATAAGTAGCGGCACGCAGGATTTTTCCTGTAGTGACAGCTAAAATGGAACAAGCAATGATACAGGCTCCTACGATATAAAATACGATTTCTTGAAGTGATATATTCATATCCGTTTCGTTTTATTTATTTCTTGTTCAGTGTCATGACGAGTTTTTCTTTCTGGAATACCGCATTTTCAAAGTCATTCGTAAACTGAATGGCATTGTGAGGGCAGGCATTGACGCACAGCATGCAGAACATGCAAGAGCCTAAATTGTACTCGTATTTCACCAGGAATTTTTTCTTTTTACCGTCTTCCGTCTCACGCATTTCCGTGGTCAGCCGGATGGTGCCGTTCGGGCAGCTCATCTGACAAAGTCCGCAGGCAATGCAATGGTGATTTCCTTCTTCATCCACCGGCATCACCAGCATGGCCCGGTGACGTTCCGGAATGTGAAGTGTAGTATGGCGGTTTTCAGGATACTGTTCGGTAATTTTCTTCTGGCAGAACACCTTCATGGAAGTGCGCATACCTACCAGCAGACTCTTGACTCCACCGACATATCCTTTTAAATATTCTTTAAATCCATTCATAGTCAAAAATTTTTAATCAAAATGTCAGACCAAATACTTTGCATACGGTCATTAATAACAATACGACCAGCGAGAGCGGCATCAGGTATTTCCATTCCAGTGTCAGTACCTGGTCGATACGCAAACGGGGGAAGGTCCAGCGAATCCACATGAGCAGGAAGACGATGAAGAAGGTCTTTCCAATGAACCATACAAATCCGGGGATGTAGTCCATCACCATGTTCAGTCCGTCGAGTCCGGCAATGTGTAAGGGCATCCAGCCTCCCAGGAACAGCGTGGTGGCGATACCGGCAGTAATGAACAGGTTCAAGTATTCGGCCAGATAGAAGAATCCGAAATGCATACCCGAATATTCTGTGTGGTATCCGGCGGTCAACTCCTGTTCTGCTTCTGCCAAGTCGAACGGACCACGGTTGGCTTCCGCGTTTCCGGCAATCAGGTAGATGATGAAAGCCATGATGGCAGGAATGTGTCCTTTGAAAATGTTCCATCCGTTGGCCTGACCTTCTACGATGGCCTGAATATCCATGGCACCACTCATTACGACCATGGTCAGTACGCTGAGGCCGATAGAAAGCTCGTAGCTGATAATCATGGCTCCACTTCGTACGGCACCAATCAATGTATATTTACTGTTACTACTCCATCCGGCCAGCAAAATACCCAATACACCGATGGAAGAAGCTGCCAGCACAAAGAAGATACCGATGTTCATGTGAAGGATTTCTCCACCTTTATTCCATGGAAGACAAGAGAATGTCAGAATGGAAGCAAGAATTACCAGGAACGGAGCCAAAGCATAAAGAAAATGGTCGGAATGCTTCAGGCTGATGATTTCCTTGGTAAGGATTTTCAATACGTCGGCAGGTACTTGCAGCAAACCTCCTTTTCCTCCTACACGGTTCGGACCGATACGGCACTGGAAAGCCGCACAGACTTTACGTTCCATGTAGATAAGAATGATGGCCAGTACCGCGTACATGACGAGGATAAATACTCCCACAACGAGTCCTTCCAATGTAAGTGCCAGCCATTCAGGCATTACACTGCATAGGAATGCATGAATCTGCATGAGCAGCGGGCTGAGATTATAATAATCTAAAAACATAATTCTTTTATTTTTTCAGTTTTCTGTAATGATTGTTCCTCTGTTTGTGTGGAGATTAACGGTCAATGTCAGGGATGACAAAGTCGAGTGTACCTCCAATGGCAATTAAGTCGGCAATTTTAGCTCCACGGCAGACGGTGTCCATGGCGTGAACCAACGGAAGTCCGGTGGAACGGTAGTGCAGACGGTAAGGAACTTTATCACCATGGCTTTCCAATACCACATCAAACTCTCCACGACTGGTTTCTACCGATGAAGTGAATACACCTTCCGGCAACTTGATGATGGGTTTGGTCTTGGCACGGAATTCTCCTTCCGGAATATTGTCAATCAGTTGCTCGATGATATGGCAAGACTCCATGATTTCGTCCATACGTACCATGTAGCGGGCAAAGGAATCACCTTCCGTGTACACAATCTCCTTAAAGTCCACCTTGTCGTAGAGTGCGTACGGATGATGCTTGCGCACGTCGTTAGCCCATCCGGAAGCACGTCCGGTACCTCCTGTGCATCCCAGTGAGATGGCGTCTTCTTTTGACAAGACTCCTACACCTTTCAGACGGGTATCGGCAATGACGTTTGAAGTAAAGATGTCATGATAATCCTGAATTACACTGCGCAGGTGCTTGATAAAGTCTTTCACCTTCTGCTGGAAGGTAGGATGAATGTCAGCCTGTACACCTCCAATCATGTTGTAGTTCTGAATCAGACGGCCTCCGGTCGTTTCTTCAAAAATATCCAGAATCATCTCACGTTCACGGAAACCATAGAAGAAAGGAGTCAGTCCACCCATATCCATGACCAGACAGGAGTAGAACAGCAAGTGTGAATCGATACGCTGCAACTCGTCCATGATGGTACGGATGTATTGAGCGCGTTCCGGTACTTCTATCCCGGCAGCTTTTTCAATACACATACACAACGCATGGCGATTCTGGTGTGCACTCAGGTAGTCCAGACGGTCGGTCAAAGCTAATGTCTGCGGGTAGGTGAGGCTCTCGTTCATTTTTTCAATGCCTCGGTGGATATATCCCAGTATCGGGTCAATCTTACGGATGTTTTCTCCGTCGAGAGAGGTACGCATACGCAATACACCATGTGTAGAAGGGTGCTGCGGACCGATGTTTACCACAAAATCATCTTCTCCAAACACCACGTTCTTACGACCTTCAAGTGTACCGTCGGGGCGGAGGAAGTATTCATCTGTCATATCGGCATTTTCCTCGTTGTCCAGTCGAAGCGGGTTGGAGTTCATGTCATAATCCTTTCGCATAGGATAGCCAATCCAGTCTTCACGCAAGAAGATACGGCGCATATCCGGATGATTCAGGAAGCAGATACCGAAGAAGTCGTACACTTCACGTTCTTTAATCAGGGCCGTTTTCCACAAGTCGCTTACAGTGGGGAGCAATGCCTTTTCGCGGTCTGTTGTTACCGCTTTGAGTGTGATTCTTGCCCCCGTGCGGGTAGATTCCAGTAAGTAAAGCGCACCTAAGCCTTCTTCACCCCAGTCCATTCCCACGATGTCACGCAAGAAATCCATGGGATTTTCTTTGTCATTCAGTAATGTCTCAGCTATCTGGTGTAACTTTTCTGCCGGGACTTTTACGATAGTCTCTCCTGTCTGACTGATTTCGGCTTCAGGAATAATGCTTGTTATTTTTTCAATTTCCATTTGCATTTTCTTTTTCGTATGGTTTATTCCTCTTTTTCTTTACGGTTTACTTCTCCTAAGAAGCGCTCCACTTTGATTTTACGTTGAAGCTGCATCATGCCATAGAAGAAAGCTTCCGGTCGGGGAGGACATCCCGGAATGTATACGTCTACCGGAATAATCTTGTCAATACCGTTTACTACGTGGTAAGATTTGATGAAAGGACCTCCGGAGATAGTACATCCACCTACTGCCACTACGTATTTAGGTTCTGCCATCTGGTCATACAGACGTTTTAATACCGGAGCCATTTTGTGTGTGATGGTTCCCAACACCATGATCATGTCGGCCTGACGAGGAGAGTTTCGGGTTACCTCAAACCCAAAGCGGGCCATATCATAACGGGCTGCGCCAAGTGCCATAAATTCGATGGCACAACAGCTGGTTCCGAAAGTCAGACTCCAGAGCGAATTGCTTCGTCCCCAGTTAATCAGTTCGTCCACTGTTCCCAGTACGATTCCGGCTCCGTCCATGTTCAGACGACGTACCATTTCTTCCAGATAATCATTGTTCTTGAAGTCCTCATACTCCATAGAACGAATAGAGGTAGCTTTTTTTACTTCCATTCAAGAGCTCCTTTCCGCCAGGCGTATGCCAGGCCTAAAATTAAAACTACCAGGAAGAAACCTACACTGACCAGTGCATATACTCCTACCTGGTCTGCTACTACAGCCCAAGGAAAGAGAAATACCGTTTCAATGTCGAACATCAGGAACAAGATAGCAAATAGGTAGTAACCTGCCTTGAATTGCACCCATGATTGTCCACGCGTAGGAATACCACATTCGTACGGTTCTCCCTTCTGCGGATTGAATGACCGTGGAGCAAGTAATTTTGCGATGGTCATTGCTGCCACAACAAGGACGATAGCAGTCAGAATAACGACAATAATAAATGTAAAAAACATATATCTAAGAATTTTTGATGATACATATAGATAGCAAATTGCTTCCGTTACACCGCAAGCCTCTGTCTGCAATGTATCGGAACAATTTATTTTAAACTGTTCTTAGATAGTATTAAATAAGGATTTTTTTGAGGGTATATAGATAATAGAATTTATCTAATTGTGTATAAGGATGTGTGGAATATACAGAACAGACCAGCCCTAAATGTGTGGGTGGTCTGGAAATAAAGTCTTGTCCAAACGAGAATACCGGCAGGAAAAACTTACCGTCCAGGTTTTTCTGGGTTTGTATGAATAAAATTTTCTGCGGAATATCTGCTTGTCTGTTGGCAATCAGAAAGTCAAGCGTTTTTGAAGGAATATTGTCCGGATGCTGGTAGATGAAATCAGCCGATTGGTTTTCCTCTGCTGTATTGTTCTCATTGAGCACGGTGGAATAAAGCGCAAAGAAGTTTGCTCCTACGAGTACACTCATAAGAGTAATTAGGGATATACAAGCAAAAATCTTCCACTTATTCATGCTAATACCTTCAAAAACGTTGCAAATGTAGCCATTTATTTTGATTCATGAATCTGTATTTTCATTAATTTTTCTTGTCAGGCAGTTTGCTCTGTTTTTAGAAAGGATAACCAATGGCAAAATGAATACCCATTCCGTCCTTGAATTTAGGGATATTATAGTATCCACTTTTTTCGGTGTCGTATGGCACATGAAGGGCAAAACCGAAGTCCAGTCTCAGAATCAGGAAGGAAAGGTCATAACGAATTCCTACTCCAGTTCCCAATGCAATGCTGTCAAAGAAATGTCGGAGACTGAATTCTGCACCGGGGCGAGCTTCATCCTTGCGCATAAGCCATACGTTTCCAGCATCTAAAAAGGTAGCTCCGTTTAAGTTTCCGCCTAAAAAATTGGATAAGATGCGGAAACGGTATTCCAGGTTGGCTTCCAGTTTAATGTCTCCAGTTTCATCCACGTAGGAATAACCGGAATTGTTGGCCGGATGGAATCTTCCCGGACCGATGGAGCGTACGGTAAAGGCACGAATACTGTTGGCACCTCCCACATAGAACTGTTCACTATAAGGTGCGATTGTCTTGTTACCGTATGCCCATATCACTCCTCCCATCAGTCGGGTAGCTAACTGCTGCTTTTCACTGATGTGGTAGGTATATCTTACTTCTGAAGAATATTTCAGGAACTGCGCAAACGGATTTCCCAACAGTTCCTTTTCCTTTTTGCTGAATTTCTGTCCGAAAGCCGCATAAATGACGGATGTCACATTTCCGGCAGAGGTGAGCGAGTTTTCCCACCACACGCGGTTCTTTTTCTTCCGGTAGCTATTGTCGTAGGTAACTGTGTAGGTCAGCGACGGAATGAACTGGTCGTCCAAACTATGGAACAGCATCGGGTTGGCGTTGGCAATGGAGTCAAAACGTGCGGTACGGTGCTGCAAGGTATTGAACGCCAGGTGAATTGGAGTTACGGTGTGCTTGATGCTGCGTTTCGGTTGAAAACTATAGGATACGGTACCTCCGAATGACAACATCTTGAAGTAACGGGCACGGTTCACCTGTTCTGCGTAAATCTTAAAATTGGTTTCAGACGGGAAACGGAAGGGGTCTACCCGGTTTTTAATCCAGGGTAAGACCAATCGTGGAAAATTCAGAGAGAGGGCAGCTCCCAGTTCGTAAGAATTCATCACAGAACTTTCTCCGTCTACAGTAGAACTGGTCTGCCATTCGTATGAACCTTTCAACTCTAAGTTCAATGAAGCACCCATTCTTTTGAAATTCTTCTTTGAAAGATTGAATTTGGCTCCCGGCCCTGTTTGTTTGGTACTCTTGGTGGTGACATTAAGTTCCAGTTCGCTGTCGTAAGGCAGGTCGAACATGGCGTTGACCGTAATGTCCAGGGTATCTCTTCCCGGACGAGGAGTATAGTTAAAGTCATTGTATTTGAACACTCCTAATCTGGACAATGCCTGCTGAGTATAGTTTTGGCGTTGCTGGGAATACATTTCTCCACTTTTATAAAGAAAGCGTCGGCGGAGTACCCCATATCGTATGCCCGGCTTTTTCCCTGCATAATTAATGGTGAAGTTATGAAAATTCAATGAATCATTGGGTTGTTCTCCATTATGTCCTACCAGATTGATGCTTGTCTTTCCAATGTAGTAAGTACGCAATCCCTCTTCCGGAATATTATGTTTCTGTACAACTCTTAAGTTGACATAACCAGGACGAATCAATGTGTCGGCCATGAACGTAATAAAGTCAGGGCGATAGAAATAATATCCGTTGTTACGAAATAGTTCTACCAGGCGATTCCTCTCTTCGTCCAGTTTATTGACAGTGAACGCATCTTCTTTTATTAGCAGGCGTTTACTATATGTCGCATGAATCAGACTGTCTTCTTTGGGTGAAAATCCTACATAGGTAACGGAGTCTAATTTGTAACGTTGTCCGGTGTATATGGTATAATTTAATTTGGCTTTCTTTGGATTCTTGGCAGTATCTACCTGCACTGTCACATTACCCTGGAAAAAACCATTCTCACGTAAAACATTACTTGCTACCTTTGTACGGGTATCAGGGTTGACGGTAGATACATAAATCGGGTCAGCGGCCAGTTTCTTGAAAATCCATTTGCCAATGCCTTTTTCGTATCGTTCAAACCGGTTATATACCCACAATCCCAACGGGAAGGGAATACGATACTTAGGGCTGCCGAAAAATGAATTGTTCGGTGCCACGTTCAATGCGCCTTGTACTTCTTCCAAAGTAGCTTCTCCATTATCGGCTTCATTGTATCCCACAATTTTAGGAGTCGGTGTACCGATATAGAGCAACTCATCTTCCGGAAGATGCTTGGTTGTGGAACATCCGGTTATGATAAATAACAGAAGTCCTGCCAGTAACAGTTTATTTATTCTTCTCTTCCTCATTCTCATCTTCTTCTTTTTTTTCGACTTCAGGCTGCGGTTTTTTCTTCTTTCTGAAAATAAACAGTTCGCCCACTTTACTAACTTTCTTGCGCAGTACAATACCAGCTCCGGTTTCTATTACTTCTCCATCGAGCACACTTTCGTAGTTCTTGTCATGGAAAAGCTTGACGTAGCGAGTACCACTGTTGTCCAGACGATATTCTAATGAGATATTATCAATAAACGACTCGTCCTGCTGCACATTGTTACCGGTGGATACTTTTCCACCAATTACCACCCGGATACGGTTGTTCCAGAATCTCTTGGCAAACTGGAAGTTATAATCCGTAGATGTCTGTCCGGTTTCTTCTCCGTTATTGGTCTCTATACCGAAATTCACATCAATGGTCTTGAGGGCACTTCCAGCCACTTTGGAAATCTGGTCTTGCAGGAAAGAGTTCATGACACTGCTTCCACCACCTCCCAGTGTACTACCTTCCGTCAGGTACATACCTGTTACCAGCATGGTTACAGCTACCTTGTTCTTTTCTTCAGCCGACATGGATGCCAACTCGTTTTGCATGGTACCGTCATCCGGGGCATCAATGATAAAGGTAAATCCTAAATTCTCCAGTGTATTGGTGATGTTGACACCCACATCGAAGTTGACCATGCGCGAAGCCTGCCCTTCTTGTGCCACTGAAGAACGTATTCTTTCCGTCGCTTTTATACTCATGAGAGGGTTCATCGCATTTCCATTCCATTGTATGTAACTTCCGCTTTGAATATGGAAGGTCTTTAACTGGATAATCGGGAGCTGGTATTTCATTTCACCGCTTAGCAGAGAATACCTTCCATTCAGGATGATGTTGCCTTCAGGGGTATATTGGAAAGACAAGTCACCACCTCCTTCAAAGTACATGTAGTTACTTCCTTTTTCATCCATATTGACACGACACTGTACTCCTTCGTCTATGTGTAAGGTCATCAGCATGTCAATACCTCCCAAGGAAAGGGCAGGAAGAACCCTTCTTTGTGCAGAAGTCGTATCGCTGAAGTTGGTGAAAGTTACCGTTTCTCCCAGACGGTCTTCTACGGTCAGCGGAGAATCCTGCAGGATATAGGTAAAGTTACTGTTGCCCAGAATATTCATGTTACCGCGTATATTCATGTTATCCGGTGTACCTTTAAGGGTAGAGTGGAAATCCACGTACAACTTTCCATATACAAGCGATTGTTTGGTCTGCTTGGCATTCAGCAATTCAAAATTGTTGGCATCCATCTTCAGGTTCATTTTCATCTGACTGAAATCTGCCATGTCCACATCTCCGTCAATGGTGAACGGAGTTTTTCCTTTGGTGAATATCTTGAAACGGTTGAATGTAAGCTTGCTGTCCTTAATTTCTACCGGTTTGTCATCAAATCGGAGGTTCAGAGACGCTTGCGGTACATATACATTTACGCTATCCAGATTGATTTTTCCGTTCATGAGCGGTTGGGAAGCATTGCCGGACATTTGCATGGTACCGTCAATATCTCCACTCAGCATAGCCATCTTACCTGGGATAAAAGAGTTGGCTATTTCCAGCGGGAAGTGATGTAATGTCATACGTGCATCTATCCGGTCCTCTTTTTGTTCCTTCGCTTCAGCCGGGAAGTATGAACCTTCTATACTGATTATTTCCTTGTCATTCTGCGTGATGAGGCTGTTGATATGCTGTTCACCGCTTTGCTTAGGGAGGTAAACTGCACTCAAGCTCCAGTTGCCCATGGCTATACCGTTATAGCTGAGCTTGTTGATGCTGTTTTCAAGAGAAATCTGATCCATGCCGTCTTCTGTCTGCACATAATGTGCTTCAGAGTTAATCACACCCTCGATGTCCGGCATGTATGGAATCACTCGTTTGAATTCTCCAATGTTAATCTGAGTCAGGGATAGAGTCAAATCCTGTCGTGCCGTAGAATCTGGAGTCGAATAGAAACTCAGTCCGGTACGCAATTCATCGTAAATGGACAAATTGGCCATGATTCGTCCGTCATCTCTCAGATAGATATAATTATCCGGGTTCACCGTAAACTTACGGTATACTAAGATAGGGTCAAATGGGGTGATGTGGAGACTGATTCCGCCTTTTTGCAGGCCAGCCACCATACCTATATTTACTCCACATTCTTTTTTACCGTTCAGATATTCAATGGTTGCATTTGCTTTGTCAGCTCCAATATCTCCATTTAGTGTAATATCAAATGCCTCCTGGAACGGTTTGTCATTGGCTATGACTCCACTGTTAAACAAAATCTTATCAGGCTGTTGGGTAGCATTGAAATAGATGGTGTCGAGGGCTAAACTATCTGTCTTTAATCCGTAAAGGTTCATTGACGCATTCAAGCCTTCTATAGGGGAGGTGCGTATATTCACATTCATGCGGTCGAAATTTATCTTTTTGATGGCCAGTGTATTGGAAATGGGATTATCTTTTCCTGCAAAGATTCTGAACTGGGTTTCCGGCCACAGCTCACGAAGAGCTGCCTGATCAATTGATTTTTGCTTCCATTGTGCACTCAGTGCATCCGTCAGTTTGGTTATCTGCTTGCCTAACTCATCAATACCTCCTCGGCTTCTGAATAAAAACGTCAGGTCACCCGCATTCGCGTAACTCCTGATAGAATCGCGTGCCGTGCTGAATCCGAAATGTATATCTTTCGTCTTAAATGTCTTTTTTTCAGTGATTAAATTTATGTCTTTTACAGACAAACGGACACCGTGACTTTTTTTCATGTCCGTTTTCAGGTGAATGTCGATATTTTCAGCAGTCTTTAACGGAGAGTTGAGCAACCCCATTCCGTATAAATCAAGATTCTTCACTTGAACCAACATATCCGCAGCAATTGCAGAAGGGTGTAGAGATGCATCTAACCGGGATGAAATGTTCATCAAGTTATCATTTACATCCAAATTGAGATTCGCTTTTGACTCTTTCAAGGCTGCATTAAGCTGTACGCCAGAGAAGATACGTGTTCCCCATTGAAGGTGGTTGAGTGCGGCATTGGCTGTTAATGTAGTTCGTTTAGAGAAAATGTCTGTTCCTGCTCCTTCCAGTTGCATACCAGCAGAGAGATAAAACAACGAATCAGCTGGCAGGAAATCATGCAGGTTTAGCTCATTGATTTGTAAATCTGCCTTATAAGTCTCTTTAAGTAGGTTGTATTCCGCATTTAGCTGTACTTTTCCCTCATGCTGGCTTAATGTTGTTTCAGTAAATAAATCGTTACCTTTCATACCGGCTTTTCCATGTATATTCATTCCTGACGGAATAACTACTCCGCCAGTCAGGCTACTCAGAAAATCCATTTTGTAGAAATCCGAATTCAGGTTGATGACTCCCTCTCTGGAAAGACTGTCGAGCACATTTTTTACCGTTCCGTCCATTTCCATCCGGAAACAGTCGGGAATTTTAACCTGGCAAGTAGTCAGTTTCAGGTCGCTCAGACTTCCATCTACCCCAATACGTATTTGTAATGGAGCCGCAGGGAAGGATTGAATAAATTCTTGTGGCATGTCTGGAATCAATTTGAACAAATCAGCTTTACCGATTTCAGCCATGAACTGCCCGTTCAATACGCCGTCCTGATTCTGTTCGGTGACCGACCAGTCTATCGTAGCTTTGAGAGCTAAAAATGAATTTGCAGTTTTGATTTGTAAAGAAGGCACACGTATGGCTTTCTCGTCTGCCTGTAATTGCCCCTCGGTCGACTTGATTTCCAGTCCCGAACGCTCTTTCAGTTCAAACTGATGCAGTAATGCCCGGATGTTATTCCCCTGATAGTATAGAGAATCCATCTGTAAATTGATGTCGGTCACTGCAATATGTGACGGATCCAATCCCTTCTCTATAGGAGGTGTATTCCCTGAGTTATAGTATAATCCACTTTGTAAAAGCTTAAATTCTTTAGCGGAATAAGCCGCTTTATGCAAGTCAACCAGTCCGTCTCTTAAAGAAGCATTCCCGACTTTAAGCCCTAAATTCATGGAGTCAAGCGGCATATCCATCTGAAAGTCCACATTGGCCAAATCAATCTTTTCTAATTTAAACTTCCAGAATGTAGGTGCACTTTGGGTGGTGTCTTGTGCGGTTGTATCTGCCAGACATAGTTTCAGTTTGGCGTCTTTCAGTGTGAGCTCGTTGAGTACAGCTGTTTCCGGCGTCAAGTCAACTCCATGCGATTTCAAGAAAAGTTCTCCCAGGTTTCCCTGCAAGGACATTCCCTCAATCAGGTCGACCGTATTGACCGAAGCGTTTTTCAGTTCCACTCCATCAATCTCTATCTGCTTCTTTACCAGAGGGAGTAGTTGGATTTTTACGGTTAGTTTTTCCACATTCAGGAGCGTATCCTGAGGGTTGGTAACCGTGGTTTCATGGACGACTAAATTTAGTGGAAAAGAAAGCGAAATTCGTTGTATATGAATGTTCATTCCCGTAGCTTGCGAAGCGTATGATGTCGCCTTATCCACAATAAAATTCTGGATAGCAGGTATATAGATTAATATACACAAGATTATAAAAAGGATAAATGGACTTGCTAATGCAATTCCTCCCCATTTTATATATTTTTTCATATACAGTTTGATCATTAGTTATGCGAATATATAAAAAAGAACCAAAAGGTGATACATTTTGTTTATGACAATGAGTTGAAATCACATTATTTGTTTACCTTTGCGTAGTTACTAATTTTAATACAATTCTATGAAACCAACTTTATTTGTACTGGCTGCCGGTATGGGGAGTCGTTACGGTGGCTTAAAACAGCTTGATGGACTGGGTCCTAACGGTGAAACAATCATGGATTATTCAATTTTCGATGCTATCCGTGGTGGTTTCGGGAAATTGGTTTTCGTAATCCGTCGTGATTTTGAAAAAGATTTCCGTGAAAAGATTGTAAGCAAATATGAAAATCATATTCCTGTAGAAGTTGTGTTCCAGGATTTGAACGACCTGCCTGCTGGCTTTACTTGTCCAGAAGGTCGTGTTAAACCTTGGGGAACAAACCATGCAGTGCTGATGGGTAAGAATGTAATTAAAGAACCATTTGCTGTAATCAATGCTGATGACTTCTATGGACGTGACAGTTTTGCCGTATTGGGCAAATACTTGTCAGAATTGCCAGAAGGTGCAAAGAACGACTATAGCATGGTAGGTTTCCGTGTAGGAAACACTTTGTCAGAAAGTGGAACTGTTGCTCGTGGTGTATGTGCAACTGATGAAAATGCTCATCTGACAACAGTTGTTGAACGTACAGAAATTATGCGTGTAGACGGTGTGGTTTCTTATAAAGATGAAGAAGGTAAATGGGTTGGTATCGAAGATAATACTCCGGTTTCAATGAACATGTGGGGATTTACTCCTGACTACTTCGAACATTCAGAAAAATATTTCGTAGAATTCCTGAAAGAAAATATCAGCAACTTGAAATGTGAATACTTCATTCCGTTGATGGTAAACAAGCTGATCAATGAAGGAACTGCTACTGTAAAAGTACTGGATACTACTTCTAAGTGGTTTGGTGTGACATACGCTGCTGACCGTCAGAGTGTAGTTGACAAGATTCAGGCTTTGGTAGATGCCGGTGAGTATCCTGCTAAATTGTTCTGATTAGAAAACAGATTATAATATTTAATAAGTAAGACCGGGATTGCAGAAATGTGATTCCGGTTTTTTATTTAAATTGTGCGCTGGCTTATTAATAAACTTGCTGTGAATTGCATAATAAACCGTTGAAAAGTGTGTATTTCATGGTCGTGTAAAATAAAAAAACCACCTCGGGTAATATATTCCAAGGTGGTTTTTATCTTGTTAATTCAGTTATATAATAAAAACTATATTAACTGATATTGGTATTCATCAATTTCTTTGCGGCAGTGTTGATGACCAGTTTTCATTCTGTTCTACACCATAACCTGTGTTAACTTCAGCACTTGGAATCGGGAATACCAGGTTAGAAATTTTATAATTTGTATATACAAATGAAATGTTCGGAGCTTGAGTTGCATTAACTTCAGCCATTTCATCCCATCGGCGCAGGTCATACAAACGTAATCCTTCTTGGAACAATTCACGGGCGCGTTCATCCTTGATGAAAGACATCAGATTTTCTTTTGTAGAGGGCAAATCACCGATAGATGTGATGTCAGAATTACGTTTAGCTACAGTCAATAATGCTTTTTGTGCATTGTTGATAGTTCCGTTGGGGCTGTATAAATTGGCTTCTGCTATGATGAGGAACATTTCTGGAGCATTTACGATATAATTTGTCGCATATGCAGGGTTACCTGATGAAAAGTGAGAAAATTTACCACCTTTGAATATAGGAACTTCTGGAGTCGATTTGCTATCCCATGCAAAAATGCTTGTACGGCAGTCATTTTCACCATATAAAGCCTGAAGTTTCGGGCTTGGGCTATAGTTATAGCTGCTCCACAATGTACCGCTTGAATTAGCTGACCAGTTCTGACTAGCTGTAATGGCAAGTGCAAACATACTTTCAGTATTAGATGTTTCACTGTTGTATAAAGCTTTATAGTTATCATTGCCATATGTAAGAGTGGAAATATCAGCTGCATTAAGTGCATTTTGTGCATTTGACATAGCTGCATCCCAATTTTCCATATATAAATAAGTGCGTGCCAATAATCCGTATACAGCTGCTTTGCCGAAATATTGTAATTGTCCTCTATCACCACCTGCTGTATCGAAATGGGTGATGGCATTATTAAAGTCAGACAATACAGCCTCATAGCTTTGTCCTATGGTTGAACGGGATACTTTTTCGAATGCAGGTATAGGTGTATTAATTACTACGATACCCGGTTCAGAAGAAAAGTCTGTGCCGTTTACTTTTATTTGATGGCAGAATATATTTGTTAGCATCAATTGGGCATAGCCGCGTAATGAATATGCTTCGGCTAGGTATAGCTCAAGTTCAGCTTTTTCTTCTTCTGTTGCATTTTCGTATAAAGCTGGTATAGCTTCTATTATTCGAGCTGCATTATCGGCAACTTTATATCCATATTCCCATATAGAGTTTAAATAAGTATCTGTATCTACAATAGTGAATGTATAGATACCATCAAAATGTCCGGTTTTGCCATTCCAATAGCTGAGGTCTGTCGGAATATCTCCTATATTGATGGCATAATTGCCGGCAAAGCTATAATGGTATAAGTTATAATACGTTCCATTCAGTGCGGTTGAAATTTTTGAAATCGATGTCAGAGCATCTTCCGTATCGATGCCTGAATAATAATCGGTTTCCAGGAAAGTATCACCACAACTTGTCATGCCAGCTCCCAAAGCCACCAGCATAAATGCTTTTAATATATATTTCTTCATATTATAAAGTTCCTTTTAAGTTGCTAATAGTTAGAAAGTAAGTTGGATACCTCCAATAAATGTACGGGTTGCAGGATATTGCCATGCTATAACACCGTTTGCTGATGTTTCAGGGTTGTAACCTACGAAATCACTTGCTGTGAATGTATAAAGGTTATCTACAGAAATATATGCACGGAGTCTCTGTATCAGGATTTTTGTTGTCCATTTTTTAGGAAGAGTGTATCCAAGTGTCAAGTTACTTATGCGTAAGTAGTCCCCGCTATATAAGAAACGTGATGAAGTTGATGTTGCGTTATATGGATCTTTATAGATGTATTGAGGATACTTAGCATCTTTGTTTTCTTCTGTCCATGAGTTGAGTGCAACGTCTTCCAAAGGAGTTCTGAATGCCATTCCGAATCCTGTGAAAGCAGCTCCTGAATCATAGACTTTTCCTCCAAGGCGATAGTTGAATGACAATCCGAAATCAATGTCTTTCCATCTCAGATTAGTTCCAAATCCACCTAATACATTCGGATCGGCGTCTCCTACATAACGTTTAGCTGCGGCATTATAATCACTGGTAGTTTCGTTTCCTGTTTCGTTCAGATACCATAATGGTTTTCCTGTTTCACGGTCAACACCAGCATATTCTTTCATCTTGAATTGTGTATAAGGCCGGCCTTCTTCTATAATTTGGAATGTATATTCTATTGGTTCATCAGTAGACAATTTTACAACTTCATTTTCATTCCATGTCAAGTTAGCGTAAGCACTCCATGTCCAGTCTTTAGTTTGAAGAATATTAGCGTTAACAGAGAATTCGATACCGTGGTTACGGATTTTTCCGATGTTTTTGTAAGTCTCAGTCATACCAGTAGTCATAGACAAAGGTACCTGGAAAAGTGCATCAGAAGTAATTTCGTTATAAAAATCGAAAGTAAAATGCAGGCGATGCCACAATGAAAAATCAAATCCTATGTCGAATTTCTTGGAAACCTCCCATGTCAGCTCTTGGTTAGAAATACTTACAGGAATCATACCAGGCATCTGGTTATAGTTATACCCTGCACCGTAGAATCCACGAGCTGCATACCAGTCTATATCCTGGTTTCCAACAGTACCATAAGAGGCACGTAATGTAGCGTTTGTAATTACATTGTTTCCGTTTAAGAAATCTTCACCGGAAATACGCCATTTACCTCCTACTGACCAGAAGTTACCCCAACGTGTGTCGCTACCGAAAACTGAAGAACCGTCTCGACGGTATGAACCTGAGAGATAATATTTATCAGCATATGAGTAGTGTGCATCCATAAAGTAAGAAGCCAAGCGAGCTTCCTTTTTGTAGTATTCACTTCCCTGTTCTGTTCCGGCTGTAGTCAAATCACGCATACCAGAATCAGCAAATGGGAAATCAGACTTAGCATAATATTCATAGAAGTATGATTTCTTTTGCATTTCTTGCCCTAACATTACACTGACATCATGTTTGTCGGCGAATTTATGATTCCATCCAACTACGTTATTCCATGTAACTACAGTGTTACGTGAATTGTACTGCTGTCCCAATCCGTTATAATCCATGGCTTGTGGATTGTAGAGTGCACTCCAATATTGGTATTGGCGTAAATCTGTAAGATTGACACCCAAAGTGGTTTTAGCATAGATTCCTAATCCAAAATCAACTTGTAAATATGGATTCAAGTTGATAGTTTGCATCTTATTTTCATTCAATTCTCCCGTATCCTCATCCATTAATGCTACAGGGTTGTACATATTTATGTTGTTGTAGTTTCCTTCAGAGTCATATACAGGATCCATTGGAGTCTGGCTGGATATTGCAGCAGTTAACGGGCTTGACATAGAACCAGCGGTAGACAATGAGAATCCGTTTTGTGTAGAATAACTGTAAGATGTATTTACACCGATAGTTGCCCATTTGAATTTTGAATCAAGATTCATACGTCCTGAGAATCGTTCCATATCCGAACCGATAATCAGACCGTCAGTGTTCAAATAACCTAAACTTACATAGTAACCGGTATTTCCGTTTCTACCTTGTGCGCTGAGGTTATAGTCCTGATAATATCCTTTACGTGTGATGGCATCCATCCAGTCTGTATTGGTTTTGCGATCCCAACCGAAATAGTTATCAGCCAGGTAATTGTAATTTTCTTGCCAGTCTCCTCCTTGGTAAGCCGTTAATCCGTCGGTAAACAACTTCATAGTTTCTTCTGCATTGGCAAAATCCATATTGTTGTTTCCCATAGATACGAAACCTTGTTTAATGTCCAAATTCAAGTTGAATTTACCTTCTGAACCTTTCTTCGTTGTTACTACAATAACACCGTTGGCAGCACGTGAACCATAGATAGCTGTAGCTGCTGCATCTTTTAATACGGTAATGCTTTCGATATCGGCCGGATTAATTGAGGACATCGGGTCTACCATGTTGTTGTCACTTGTACTCATTGCGTCAGTATCAGAGTTTACTGGCATTCCGTCTATTACGTAAAGTGGCTGTGTTCCTGAATTCAATGAGGCACGTCCACGTATATATACAGATCCCCATACACCTGGCATACTGGTAGAGTTGTTCATTTGTACACCTGGAACAGAACCTTCCAGTACTTTTACAAAGTTTGCATCATTCTTTTTAGCAATAGCTTCTTCACCAACAATAGAAGCTGCACCTGTAAATGAAGCTTTACGCTGTACACCATATCCGGTTACTACGACTTCGTCAAGTACCTCAGCATCAGACTTCAGTACTACTTTGACATTCGATTTAATCTTCACTTCCTGCGACTGCATTCCGATGAAAGAAATAACCAAAGTTCCGGCGGAACTTGGCACGTTAGTCAACGTAAAATTACCATCAATGTCGGTAACAGTACCTACAGTAGTACCTTTTACCAATACTGATGCGCCCACTACAGGTAAACCATCCTCTTCAGAAGTAACGTTACCAGTCACCTTTGAGATTTGAGCGTTTACCAGACCAATACCTATCATTAGGCAGGTCATTAACAGCATCAATTTTCTTTTCATAAAAATCTCTCTTAAAGTTTAACTTTACATTAATAAAAATTCATTCACTCTAACAAGAGGCAAAAGTAGTAATATCTTTTTAAATATTTATACCATTTTCAATAAAATTCCCCGAATAGCTTGCTTTTTAACACTTATCCGTGCCACTTTTATGCAAAAGTCTGTTTTTATAAAGTAAATGATGTGCATTTCTTGTGTCTACACTTTGTTATAATGCTAAAATATGAATCCTTTTTCATCGGCTACTTGTTACTTTTAATTTGGTTAAAATAGGTACTATATAGGTAATAAACTTCTTCTTATTGCATATTATCTGCATATTTTCTTAAAAACAATATAGTATGAACAAGATTTATTTCAGATTGGTCTACAATCGCAAAAAGAAGTTAAACAAATCAGGTAATGCTCTTATTCAGGTAGAAGCTTATAGAAATCGCAAAAAGGTTTACATTTCGACAGGAATATATGTCAATCCGCAACAATGGGACAATCGTCATAGCAGAATCATTCAACATCCACACTCTGAGGAGCTGAATCGAATGTTGGAAGAATTTATTTTGCAATTGCAATGGGAGGAATTAAAATCCTGGAAACGTGGTGTTCATATTAACTTGTCTGCTTTTAAAGCCATAAGCCGTCAAAATGATACTGAAAGAATGACATTTTTGTCCTTTGGTAGAAATTGGGTAGAACATTCATTGCGTAAGGATGCTACCAAAAAGAATCTTTTAACGACATTGGATTTGCTTAATAACTTTCGCTCTTCTATTGAATTTGAAGATATAACTTATTCATTTCTTCTTGAGTTTGAAGATTTCATGCGACAAAAAATGTACGAGACAAATACGATTGCCAAACACATGAGGCAATTAAGGACTTTTGTTAACGAGGCTATTAAAAGAGGATACATTCAGTTGGGAAATTATCCGTTCAAGAAATACCAGATAAAAACGACTCAAAGCAAACATAGTTTTCTGCTCCCTGAAGAAATCAGGAAATTGGAAAAACTGGAACTTTCATTGTGCTCAAAATCACTAACGCACAGTTTAAAAGCTTTTTTGTTTTGTTGCTATACAGGACTCCGATATTCAGACTTTGTACTTCTTAATAAAAAAAACATTGTTACGATAAAAGGAGAAAAATGGCTTATATTTAGAACTGTAAAGACTAATACGGAAGTCAGCATACCATTATACCTTCTTTTTCAAGGAAAAGCTCTCCAGTTATTGCAGGAATATCATCAGAATGTAAATGATTTTTTTCATCTAAAATCGAATTCCTCCGTAAATAAGGATTTAAAGAAAATAGGTATGCTGGCTAAAATAGAAAAACACTTTTCATTTCATACGGCCCGACATACTAATGCTACTCTTTTGATTTATAATGGTGCACAAATAACTACAGTCCAGAAACTGTTAGGGCACCAGAGTGTGAAGACTACTCAAGGATACAGTGATATTTTTTCAGGAACAATTGTAAAAGACTTGAAGAAATGTAAGTTTTAATCATTAATTGAAGAATATAGTTACTAATTAGGGAAAACACCTGGTTGTATTTTATGTTTTTCGGCGCAGAACCATACGTTTCCCGCATGAGAAACATACGGTTCTGCATCGTAAAACCTATGTTTCTCGTACGAGAAACATAATATAATGTTATGTATTGCATCATTTATATAAGTACATTTCTAATTCTATTAGTAATAATAAGGTAGAAAAAACTATATAATTTTGCAGCTATAACTGATTTAGTGTGACCTATTAGGATTTATGAAACAAGTTTATCTATTGATAATCAGTATATTAAAATTGATATAGTTCCGCCGGAACTTTGGTCATTTCTTTCATCGGAATGCAGTCGCAGGAAGTGAAGATTAAGCCCAATGTAAAAGTCGTGTTAAAGTCTGATGCTGAGGTACTTGATGAAGTTATGGTTGTGGCTTACGGTACAGCAAAGAAGTCTTCATTTACAGGTTCTGCAGCAACTATCAGCGGTGATAAAATAGAGTCACGTCCTATTACCAACGTAACTAAAGCCTTGGAAGGACAGAGTACAGGTGTTTTGACTACTTCTGGCTCAGGACAACCTGGTGAGTCTGCTTCTATTATTATTCGTGGATATGGTTCAATCAACGCTTCGCAGGATCCGTTATATGTGGTAGATGGTATTCCTTATAATGGCACACTCTCTTCTATAAATCCTTCAGATATTGAATCAATGACCGTATTGAAAGATGCATCAGCAGGTGCGCTTTATGGTGCACGTGGTGCAAACGGTGTCGTAATGATTACCACAAAAAAAGGAAAAGAAGGTAAGACAAATGTAACTTGGCGTTCTACTGCAGGATGGTCATCACGAGCTATCCCTGAATATGATATGGTGAATCAGAAAGAATTTGTTCAGTTAACCTATGAAGCATTGCGTAATAGTTATGTGTTCACTAACGGATATAGCTGGGCTGACGCTGAAGCTGCTGCTCGTAATAATCTAAGTACTAATTTAGGTGGTGAATTGTATAATCCGTTTAAAAATTATACTTGGAGCGAAATTATTGACCCGGCAACAGGGCAAGTTCGCTCAGATGCTCAATCGGCATGGAATGAAAATTGGATGGATGCTATATTACACAATAATGCATTTCGTCATGAACATCAATTACAATTGAGTGGTGGTACTGAAAAGACTAAATATATGTTCTCTTTGGGATACTTGAATGAAGATGGTATCTTGACAGGAACAAATTTCCAGCGTTATAATGGTCGTGCGAATATCAATTCTGAAGTTACAGAATGGTTTAAAGGTAACATGAATGTATCTTTAACACATTCTTTGATGAATTATAGCCAATATGATGGTTCCTCTACTTCAAATGTTTGGTATTCTGCTCAATTTATATCTCCATTGTTTCCAATGTATGTGAAAGATATGGAAGGTAATAATGTATTGGATGAGAATGGTAATCCTCAGTTGGATTACGGTGAGCAAGGACGTCCAGGTAGTTATAATGATTATAACCCGTTGGGGGGACTAGTTGACGATAAGTCATATGTGAAAAACGATGTGGCTAGTTTGCGTACCGGATTTACCTTAGGGTCTGATAATGAAAATTTTGGGGTGTTTAAGGGACTGAAGTTAGCTGTAAACTTTGGTATGGACTATCGTACTACAAACCAGATGAACTATATGAATATGTATCATGGTAATCAGGCTGCAGCAGGAGGTTTGCTTTATAAGTACAATACTCGTATGCAAAGTTATACTTTCAATCAAATCTTGACTTGGGATCGTTCTTTTGATTTGCATAATATCAGTGTAATGGCTGGTCATGAATTTTATGCTTATCAATATGAATACCTGAATGCAGCTAAATCTAATTTGGTTGATGGTATTCTGGAACTTCGTCCAGGTACAACTATTACGTCTGCTGATTCATATACTGATAAATATCGTATTGAATCTTGGTTTGGCCGTATCAATTATAATTTTGATGAGAAATATTATTTTGATGCTTCTATCCGTACAGACGGTTCTTCTCGTTTCCACAAAGATCACCGTTGGGGTACATTCTGGTCTGTAGGTGGTAACTGGCGTGTTTCTAAAGAAGCCTTTATGGAAGATGTGAAATGGGTTGATAATTTGTCTGTTAAATTGAGTTATGGACAGCAAGGTAATGATAATCTAGGTACCTACTATGCATGGCAAAGCTTATATGATTTAGGTTGGCCTAATGGTAGCAATATTGGTGGTATGGTGTCCTCTTTGGAGAACCAAGAAGTTTCTTGGGAGAAGAATGGAAATATGAACGTTGGTATCGAAGCTTCATTGTTTAATCATCGCTTAAGTATCAATGCGGAATATTATAATAAGAAGACAACTGATATGTTGCTGAGCTACCCAATGGCTACTTCTACTGGTTTTAACGGTTATAACGCTAACGTAGGTGATATGCGTAATAGTGGTTTTGAATTTGAAGTGAGAGGCACTGTTATTAAGACTTCAGACTGGAATTGGGATATTACTTGGATGGGATCAACCGTTAAAAATAAAGTCCTAAAACTGACAAATGAAAGTCCTGAGATTATCAATGGTATTTATAGTATTAAAGAAGGAATGCCTATCAATACCTTCTATATGGCCAAGTCTGCAGGTGTTGATCCTACAACAGGTGCACAGCTTTACTGGGCATACGATAAAGATGAAAACGGGAATATCACTAATGAATATATCACAAGCGATTACAATAAGGCTAACGAAAGTAAATATTATTTGGGAAGTCGTATTCCTGATTTATACGGTAGTATTGGTACAAATCTCAGCTGGAAAAACTTGGATTTGTCAATCTTGACAACTTATTCATTAGGGGGTAAGATTTATGACAGTTTGTATCGTGGTAGCATGGAAAATATGTATTTCAACAACAACTGGAATGAACATGCTTTGCGTCGTTGGCAGAAACCGGGTGATATCACAGATGTACCTCGTATAGAGGTTGGTGGTACTTATGCTACAAATGACCGTTGGTTGGTAGATGCTTCTTATTTTGCAATTAAGAACATTACATTGGGATATACACTTCCGAAAGCATGGATGGTAAAGGCTAAGTTAAGTTCTATCCGTATTTTTGCTTCTGTAGACAACTTGGCTTTGTTCACTCATTTAAAAGGTATGGACCCACAATATAATTTTAGCGGTTCAACTGACTATTCATACAGTCCGAATAAGACTTGGTCTTTCGGATTTGAAGTTAATTTCTAATTTATCTCAGAATTAATATTATAATACGAATATGAAAACTATTTTGAAATATACCTTTGCCGGTCTCATGGGGTGTTCTATATTAACCTCTTGTTTGGACTCTGCATTGGACACTGCACCAACAGATTCCATGGCTGGTACGACTTTATTGAGCAATGCCAACTCAGCTATGGTTCCATTAAACGGTATTTACCGTTCAATGTATACTTCATGGTCTCCTACAGACAATACACACCAAAGCTTTGGTATTAGTTCATATGCGATTATGGCTGATGTGATGGGGGACGATATGATTATGGATGCTATGGGTAGCGGATGGTACTGGTATGATTGTCTCTATAATGTAAAGAGCAGATATACAAGTTCTGCATGGCGTTCTTATGACATTTGGAACTGCTACTATACTTGGATTAGTAATGCCAATTATATCCTTGCAGCCGAGGAAACAATGAGCGGATCTACTGGTGATGTGAATTACGTGATTGGTCAGGCATACGCTATTCGTGCTTATTCTTATTTTATGTTGGCTCAGAATTTTGCTCGTACTTATAAAGGACATGAAGAAGACCCATGTTGTCCGATTTATACAGAGCCAACAGTTGCGGGAACAGAAGGTCAACCACGTTCAACAGTGAAGAAGGTGTATGAGTTGATTACTTCTGATATTCAAACAGCAATTAATAAATTAACTGATGCACCTGCACAGAAACACAAGACTCATATTGATTTAGGTGTAGCTTATGGTATCCAAGCGCGTATAGCTTTGACTATGGAGGATTGGAATTTAGCTAAAACTGCAGCGCATAACGCAATTGAGGCGAGTGGATGTGCCGTGTTGCCTGTTAGTGACTTTTTGGGCGTAAATGACGTTACTGCAGCAAATGTGATGTGGGGAGCACCGATTCAGAATGATCAAAGCGGTATGTACGCATCCTTCTTCAGTCATATGGATGCGGTAGATGAATTGGATGTTAGCCAGAAACCTTATGGTAATAGTGCTCGCAAACAGATTAATAAGGATTTGTATGATAACATAATGTTACCAAACGATGCTCGTAAACAATGGTGGGATCCGGAGAACGGAGAAAGTGAACGTGGAGCCGATGCTGGTTATCAACAGGAAAAATTTAAATTTTCAGATTATTCTACTTGGTTGGGAGATTATGTTTGGATGCGTGTAGAGGAAATGTATCTTACTGCTGCAGAAGCTGAATGTATGCTGGGTGAAGAAACTCCAGCGAAGAATGATTTGTATGCAGTAATGAGCAAACGTGTAGAAGGTTATACTACAAGTAAAACTGGAACAGCTTTAGGAGCTACTAGCAGTGATCGCACTGGGTCTTTACGCGAAGAAATTATTGATCAAAGACGTATCGAATTATGGGGTGAATACGGACGTATTTGGGATTTGCGTCGTTTGCATCAAGGATTTCGTCGTACAGCTGCGCAAGGGTGGCCTGATGCAGCTCTTTTGAACAATCGTCCTACTAACGATCCCGAATGCTATATGTGGGTGTTGACAATTCCTCAAAGCGAATTTGATGGTAATGTAAACATGACTCTTTCAAAAGATCAGAATCCGACAGGTGATTACAAATAAAAATAATTTTGAAATTTAATAAAGATACGACATGAAATACGTAAATAAATTTGCGGTTCTTCTGTCATTGCTGTTAGTTGTTCTATTCAGTGCATGTAATGCGGATCAAGAAGGACCTCTTTATACGCAAAATAATGGTTTGTCATTTGTCTCTTCAACATTAAATCCATTAGTAGTTTCACCGTCATCTCCAACTTTCACAGTGGATATTCTTCGTGGAACAACAGAAGGAGAATTTGATGGGACAGTTCAGTTATACGCTTATATTGTAACTGAAGATACGAAGCAAGAAATATCAGGCTGCACAGTTACAAACTACCATTTTGCAGAAGGTGAGAATAAAACTTCAGTAACGGTTGATGTTACTCCAATTGCAATAGGTCAAACCATCACTGTAGAGTTGAAGTTTGCTGATGAGAATGTTTCTGTAGGTGGTTATAATATGACTTCTGTATCTGTTAGCAAAGATTACACATGGAATAGTCTTGGAGAAGCAACTTTCTACGACAATCAGTTCTTCTATTGGTACAATAATGGAAATGGTGTAAAAGTCAATATGTATCAGGCAGTTGAACAACCTAATCGTTATAAATTGGCTAATCCATATGCTGAATTTAATGCTGCTACATGGCCTGCTTCTGAATTAGAGGGCTTTACCAAAAGTACAATGGATAATGATTTCGTATTTATTGTTCAAGATGATGGGACTATTGTTTATAATTCTTATCGAATTGGAATGTCATATACAGGACATGGAGCAATTACTATAGAGCATCCATTAAGTTTTGGTTTATCATCGAGCTATAATAAACAAATTGATGACAAAACATTCCAGTTAGCACCAATGTATTATATGGAGAGCGGCTCTGCATTTAATTGTACAGTTTATGATGATGTAATAATAATCTCACTTGGCGAATAACTTATTTAAAATAACATGTTTCTAGATAAAAGAGGCTGTCTCAAATAAACTTTGAGGCAACCTCTTTTTTCGTATTATTCACTTAAAAACTGGTCTTTTTGTTAGATTGAACTTCTTAATAATACAAAATAAATGCAATTTTATTCTATTTGTATTCACTTTTTATACACTTGAAAAAGTAGAAGCAAGTTCCTAAAAACCATCTGTTTATCTCTTTTAATATCGTTTTGCTCCTTATAAATAAAATTTAGTGTAAAATTGCCCACTGTTTTATAATTTCTCTTTATTTTCTTACATTCGCGCCCCGTTTGTGATAAATGTATTAGACTAACTTAACTAAATTAAAAGAGAGATTTTATGAAACAAAGAATGACGTTGTTCATGGCCATTCTTCTGATAGGGATTGGTCTGTCAAACGCCCAAGTTTCTCAAGTGACCGGTAATGTGATGTCGGAAGAAGACGGATTGCCGGTAGTGGGCGCATCGGTGTTGGTAAAAGGTACTACTGTAGGGACAGTGACCGACATTGATGGAAACTTTACAATTTCTGGTGTGCCGGCTTCGGCAAAAACTTTAGTGGTTTCCTTTATTGGTTTGCAGAGTCAGGAAGTTGCTGTGAAACCGGTGGTGAACGTAGTGTTGAAATCGGATGCGCAGGCTTTGGAAGAAGTGGTGGTTGTGGCGTATGGTACGCAGAGCGCACGTACGGTGACAGCTTCAGTAGCTTCAATCCGCAACGATGCGTTAAAGGATGTGCCTAATACAAGTTTGGACCAGATGATGCAGGGACGTGCCTCTGGTTTGAACGTAACGACTCCTTCAGGAGGAGTAGGTCAGGCTCCAGTGGTACATATCCGTGGTGTAAACTCGATTACTTCGGGTACTTCTCCTTTGTACGTAGTGGATGGAATGCCGATTCAGTCTGGTGATTTGGGCGGAGGATTGGGTAATGCCAATGCGTTGGCAGACATTAATCCGGCTGATATTCTTTCTATTGACGTGTTGAAGGATGCGGCGGCTGCAGCTTTGTATGGTTCACGTGCGGCAAACGGGGTCGTGCTGATTACTACGAAGCAGGGAAGCAGCGGAAAAGCAAAAGTAACGTATGATGCCTCTGTCGGTTTCTCTAACCGGACGAAGTTCATTGATATGATGAATGCACAGGAGTATGTAGACTTCAAGAACATGGCGGTTCGTAATGCATACGGAACAGATGTTGCGGCTGAACTGGCTGCTATGGATAAGACATTCATCGCTAATCCTGCTTATGGTGATAAGGCATTTAACTTGATGCCGGGAGTAGACTCTAACTGGGCTGATGCTATTTTTCAGAATGGGTTTACACAAGATCAGACTGTAGCCGTAAGTGGTGGAACGGAAAAAGTGAAATATTATATGTCGGCTAATTACAATACGCAGAAAGGTATTGTAGTGGGCGATAATTATAAACGTCTGGGCGGTAAGGCTAACATTGTGGCTAACGTGACAGACTGGCTGAAGATTGGTATGAACTCGAGCGTGAACGTAAGTTCTACATCGCAGGTGGATGCGGCACGTAACGGTTCAAACTTTGCAGTAGGTGGTTTCCCGCGTATGGCGCTGGCTAACTCTCCGAATATGCCTATCTATGATGAAAATGGCAAAGGTTATTATGATCATTCGTTAGGTGTGTTAGGTTATGGACCTAATGCGGTAATGAATACGTTCTCGAATCCGGTGGCATTGGTGGAGTTGGGTAATAAGACCAACGTGGATGTAAACCGTATTTTGAGCAGCTTCTTTGCAGAAGTTACTCCTGTGAAAGGTCTTACATTGAAAACCCAGTATAATATTGACGATGCACGTATCGAAAACTCTCGTTTCTGGTCACCTAATCATGGAGATGGTGTGAATAATGGAGGATATGCATTTAATGCGGCAGTACATAGCAGTATCTGGACCTGGACGAATACGGCTACGTATGATTTTACGGCTAATCGTCATCATTTCAACTTCCTGGTGGGTATGGAAGCTACTGAAAACAGCTACAATGAATGGGATGCTTCTCGTACAGAATTGCAGGATGATAAGTTTACGAACTTCCAGGGAACTTTTGCCAATGCAACAGCTTCGGGTAGTATTTCCAAGAGCTCTATGGTTTCGTATTTTGGACGTATCAACTATGACTTTGCATCGAAATACATGTTCTCTATCAATTTCCGTCGTGATGGCCTTTCTGCATTGAGCAAGGACAATCGCTGGGGTAACTTTGGAGGTGTTTCTGCGGCATGGCGTGTGTCGGAAGAAGCTTTCTTTGAACCGCTCAAGCATGTGATTGAAGATTTTAAGATCAAGGGTAGCTATGGTGTGGTAGGTAATACGAATATTGATGATTACGCTTCACGTTCGTATTATTCTCCTTACTATTATGGTTCTCAGGGAAGTTATCGTCTGAGCAAGATTGCCGACCCGAACTTGAAATGGGAATCTTCAGAAAAGTATGACGTTGGTTTCAGTGCACGTGTGCTTGATCGTATCGATATTGATTTTGATTATTTCTATACGAAATCTTCAGACTTGATTCTGGATGTGCCACAGGCTCCTTCGAAAGGTCTTCCTGGAAATATCCTGACAACCAACGCCGGAAAGATGACGAACTCAGGTATAGAGTTGACGATTTCTGCAGATATTTTGCGTGACGGTGCATTCAAATGGAATACAAGTTTTAATATTACGACTACTCGTAATAAGGTTGTGTCTCTGGCTAACGGTCTGGATAATATTATCAAAGGTGATGCCAGTGGATTGGAAATTACAAATATCACAGTACCTGGCAAGTCTATCGGTCAGTTGTATCTGACACCGACAGGTGGAGTAGATCCGGAAACCGGATTCCGTGTGTTCTATGGAGAGAATGGAGAACGTGTGCTGTATAATCATGCTTCAGAGGCAAAATGGATGCTCGAGGATGGAACACCTTATAAGGGCAATCTGAAACCGGTGATTTGCGGAAATACGTTGCCTACCTGGTATGGTGGATGGAGTAATAACTTCTCTTACAAGAATTTTGACTTGTCTTTGTTCTTCCAGTTCTCAGGTGGAAACTATATTTATAATGGTACGAAGGCGACGGTAAGTGACATGCGTTACTGGAATAACTCGAAGGAGGTACTTCAGAATTACTGGACTCCGGAAAGAAAGAATGCCATGTTCCCGAAACCAGTGTATGGCGATAACTATTCTAATGGTTCGGCCATGCCTATCAGCGAGTGGGTGGAAAAAGGTGATTATTTGCGTTTGAAGAATATCTCACTGGGTTATACCTTCAATACGAAGAACTGGGCGAGTGCTATCGGCATCAGCAAGTTGCGTGTATATGCACAGGTGCAGAACTTGTTCGTAATTACGGGCTATTCGGGTATGGATCCGGAGGTGATGTCGAATACGACCAATGCTACTCTGGCTCCGGGTACGGATAAAAATACCTTGCCACAGGCACGTACATACACATTTGGTGTGAACTTGGCGTTTTAATTGTTGAATTTTTAAAAGCAGATTCGAATGAAAAAATATATTGTATATGCTATATTGATGGCTGGAACCACGTTGAGTAGTTGCAGCAGCAGTTTCTTGGATCAGGAACCACCTTTGTACATTGAGCCGGGAGATATTTATAATGATGCAAATCGTTTGGAAGCAGCTGTATTAGGCTTGTACGGTTCGATAAAAAATGATGCGTCGGATTCCTTCATGGGAGGAAAAACCTATCTGGTGTTTGATAACCGTGGAGAAGATATTGTAAATTCTGACCCTAACTTGATTACTTTGGCCAATACATATAAGTTTAATGTGGGCAAAACAGACGCAGAAAATACGGTGACCTGGAGCATGGCATACGCTGCCATTAACCGTGTCAATATTTTCTTGGATGAGTTGGAAGGTGCTAAAGCTACTGCTGGAGAAAAGTATGAGCAGTATAAAGCGGAGGCAAAGTTTGTGCGTGCATTTGCTTATTACTATTTGAATAATCTGTATGCTACGCCCTACGTAATTAATCCGGATGCGAAATCAGTGCCTTTACGTTTGACTCCGGAAAAGAACGGTGAACACAATGCGTTGAAACGTGCTACAGTGAAGGAGGTTTACGAACAGATTCTTTCGGATTTGGAAAATATCAGTGCGTTGCCGGTAAAAGCAAAAGCAGATGAACCGACTGTAACTCGTGCTACACAGGCGGCCGCCACTATGTTGAAGATGCGCGTGTATATGTCCATGAATAACTGGACAGAGGCGGTAAAAGCAGGTAAGCTGGTGACAGGCTACGAACTGACTCCGAAGTTTGGAGATATGTTCAAGGCTCCTTATTATACGGATGAAACCATATTCTCTTTGCCGATGAAGGAAACAAACCGCCCGAATACTCAGCAAGGATTGGCAGAATATTATTACGCAAAGAATACGATTTTGTGGGTAGACGTGGAGAACGGTATCATGGGCAAGCCGAATTACAATTCAGCTGATGATGCCCGTGTGCAGATGAAGAACGAAAAAAATCAGTTGCTGAAGTTTACGGATGCTGCACAGAAACTGGATTGGGCACCGATTTTCCGTTATGCGGAAACGTTGTTGAACTTGGCTGAGTGTTATGTAAATCTGGGTGGAACAGAAAATGAGAAACTTGCCAGAGAATGTTTGAAACAGGTGAGATTCCGTTCATTACCGGAGACAAGCAATCAGTTGGATATTGATCATTTGTCTGGTGAGGATTTGAAGATGGCGGTTTATAACGAACGTCGTCTGGAGTTTATAGGTGAGGCGATGCGAGGCATTGATGTGTTGCGTCGCGGAGCTAACTTTGAACGGAAAGCACAGATAACTCCGCAGAGTAGCGGATACGTCTGGCCGATTCCACAAAGCGAAGAATTGATGAATCCGGATTTGAATAAATAAGGAAGAAGTAAAAAGAGCGTATCTGTAATGAGATGCGCTTTTTTTATTTATATTTGCGCTCTATAGAATTTAGATTTATACTGAATGAAAGAATTTGTAATATCAGAAGCACAGACAGAAAAAGCTGTGCTGGTGGGTTTGATAACCCAGACTCAGAATGAACGTAAGACCAATGAATATTTGGATGAGCTGGCTTTCCTCGCTGAGACGGCTGGGGCAGAGGTAGTAAAACGTTTTACACAGAAACTGGATACGCCGAACTCGGTGACTTACGTGGGTAAAGGTAAGTTGCAGGAGGTGAAAGAATACCTGGAGTTGCAGAACGAGAGTGAAGAGACGGAAATCGGGATGGTGATTTTCGATGATGAACTTTCGGCCAAGCAAATCCGTAACATTGAGAATGAACTGAAAGTGAAGATTCTGGACCGTACTTCACTGATTCTGGATATTTTTGCGATGCGTGCGCAGACAGCCAATGCCAAGACGCAGGTGGAACTGGCGCAGTATAAGTACATGCTTCCGCGTTTGCAGCGTTTGTGGACGCACTTGGAACGTCAGGGTGGTGGTTCCGGTGCCGGTGGTGGTAAAGGTTCTGTAGGTTTGCGTGGTCCGGGTGAAACTCAGTTGGAAATGGACCGTCGTATCATCTTGAACCGTATGGCTTTGCTGAAGCAGCGTTTGGCTGAAATTGATACGCAGAAGTCTACTCAGCGCAAGAACCGTGGACGCATGATTCGTGTGGCACTGGTGGGATATACCAACGTGGGTAAATCGACTTTGATGAACCTGCTGGCCAAGAGTGAGGTCTTTGCGGAAAACAAATTGTTTGCTACGCTCGATACCACCGTGCGTAAAGTCATTATCGAAAACTTGCCTTTCTTGCTTTCGGATACGGTAGGATTTATCCGGAAATTGCCGACTGACTTGGTCGATTCATTTAAATCTACGCTGGATGAGGTACGTGAAGCGGATTTGCTGGTACACGTGGTAGATATTTCACATCCGGATTTTGAGGAACAGATTCAGGTGGTAGAGAAAACAATTGCCGATTTGGGTGCAGGTGGAAAGCCGAGTATGATTGTATTTAATAAGGTAGATGCCTATACGTATGTGGAAAAGGCAGAAGATGACCTGACTCCGAAGACGAAAGAGAATATCACGCTGGAGGAACTGATGCATACCTGGATGGCGAAACTGAATGATAATTGTATCTTTATTTCCGCACGTGAGAAGACCAATATTGATCAGTTCCGTGACTTATTATATAAAAAGGTAAAGGAACTGCATGTGCAGAAATATCCTTACAATGATTTTCTATATCAGACATACGACGAAGAATAACGACAAGAAAATATGACACAACACTATCGTTTACTGACAAAAGAAGAAATCGCACGACTGGAGGCACAGCACTGCATCGCTTCCGACTGGACTGGAGTGGAAGTGGCTGATGATTTTCGTACGGATTATATTTATCACACCCGTTTCTCCGGAAAAGTGCGACTGGGCGTTTTTGAGAAAGAATTTACATTGGCAGGAGGGATAAAAAAACATTCCGGATTGTATTATGCTACTTTGCACAATGTAACGGTGGGCGATAACTGCTACATTGAGAATGTAAAGAATTACATTGCCAATTATGAGATAGGGCATGATACCTTTATCGAGAATGTAGATATCATCCTGGTGGATTGCCATAGCCGTTTTGGAAATGGAGTGGAAGTTTCAGTCCTCAATGAAACAGGCGGGCGTGAGGTGATTATTCATGACCGTCTTTCTGCTCATCAGGCATATATCATGGCACTTTACCGCCATCGTCCGGTGCTTATAGACAAAATGCGAAAGATTATTGAGTCTTATGCTGATGCACATGCGTCAGATACAGGGACTATCGGAAGTCATGTAATGATAGTGAATGCCGGTTACATCAAGAATGTACGGATTGGCGATTATTGCCAGATTGAAGGAACCGGTCGCTTGAAGAATGGAAGCATCAATAGTAATGAGCATGCACCGGTGCATATAGGTTATGGAGTGATTTGTGATGATTTTATTATCTCAAGTGGCTCACACGTAGAAGATGGTACGATGCTTACACGTTGTTTCGTGGGACAGGCTTGTCATTTGGGGCATACCTATTCGGCTTCTGATTCATTGTTCTTTAGTAACTGTCAGGAGGAAAATGGAGAGGCTTGTGCCATTTTTGCCGGACCTTTTACCGTGACGCACCATAAGTCTACATTGCTTATTGCCGGCATGTTTTCGTTCATGAATGCAGGTTCAGGTTCTAACCAGAGTAACCACATGTATAAGTTAGGGCCGATTCATCAGGGAGCATTGGAGCGAGGTGCTAAGACCACTTCTGATTCTTATATCCTGTGGCCCGCCCGTATTGGTGCCTTTTCACTGGTGATGGGACGTCATGTCACTCATCCGGATACTTCGAATCTGCCTTTTTCTTATTTGATAGAAGAAAAGAATACAACTTATCTGGTGCCGGGTGTCAATTTGCGGAGTGTAGGTACAATCCGCGATGCACAGAAGTGGCCTAAACGTGACCAGCGGAAAGACCCGAACCGTTTGGACCAGATTAATTATAACTTGTTGAGTCCGTACACCATTCAGAAGATGATGACCGGTCGACAGATTTTGAAGGAACTGGCTCGTGTGTCGGGGGAAACTTCCGAGATTTACTCTTATCAAAGTGCGAAAATCAAGAATTCGGCACTGAATAAGGGAATCAAGTTTTATGAGACTGCTATCCATAAATTCCTGGGAAACTCCGTTATCAAGCGCCTGGAAGCCATTCATTTTGCTTCTGATGAAGAAATCCGTGCTCGTCTGGTTCCGGATATGCCGATTGGAACAGGAGAATGGGTGGATATTTCCGGACTGATTGCCCCGAAAAGTGAGATAGAACGTCTGATGGAAGATATTGAGTGTGACCGTTTGAACAGTGTGGATGAGATACACGACCGTTTTGCAGAAATGCACGCCAATTATTATACGTATGAATGGACGTGGGCGTATGAAAAAATGCTTGATTTCTATGGCTTGCAGGCTGATAAGATTACAGCGGCAGACATCGCAGCTATCGTACGCCAGTGGCAGGAAGCCGTAGTGGGACTGGATAAAATGGTGTATGAAGATGCCAAGAAGGAATTTTCGTTGACTTCCATGACCGGATTCGGGGCAGATGGAAGCAGTGAGGAAAAGGTGCGCGACTTTGAAGAAGTACGTGGCGTGTTCGAAAGCAATCCGTTTGTGACAGCGGTGCTGGAACATATAAAGGTAAAAACGGAGCTTGGAAACGAACTGATAGAACGTGTAAAGAATTTATTGTAAAATGGGAGGTACTGCGTATGGAAAGAATATGCAGATATATATGTTTGCTTTGCGTTTGCTTCATGGTTTTGCAGGTGCAGGCCAATAGAAGAAAGGTGATGGAATGTCCGGGTTTCGTCTTGTCGAATACGGCGGAGATAGAATTCAAACGGATTATCCAGACTAGTGAACAGACTCAGGTCGATGCGGTGATGTATGGTAAGCCGGGAACCCCGGTCGTTATTTCTTCAAAAGCAACATTGAAATGGGCTGATGGAGGGATGGCACAGCTTCGTGAGGCAGAACGTATTTCCATTGATGGAGTGACTGAGCCGGAAGTAATCGAAGAGAATGGGACTTTGGAAGTAACGCTTTCTTTTTCGCCAGTTCCTTCGGATGTGCATGAAGTCGATTTTATTGAGCCTGAGATGGGATGGAACATCTTTGGCATTCAGTTGAGTCGGGAAGAACCTTATGTGTATGTGCCTAATTACCTTACTACAGATAAGCCGGAACGGAGCAATGAAATTCCAGAGCCTGGATTGTCGGTAGGAAAGGCTGTAGTAAACGGTTATATTTTAGGGTATGATCCGAGAATGTCATTGTTCACGGAACTGGAATATGAAGATGGCCTTTTTCCTAAGGAATGGAAGCAAAGCATTAAAGTCCGTCAGGATGGCTCGTTTCATTTGGAAACTGAGTTGTTGCAGCCAACTTTGACGGCATTGCGGTTGAATGAAGCGGTTTTGAAGCTGTTTCTTGTACCCGACGAAGAGGTGACGGTATATATCAATCTTCCTCGCCTGAGCATGTCCGCTTCCCGTTTGTTGGGTAAGCGTTACGAGAAAAAACAGAAGGCCTGGTTTGACGGAGCTGCTGAGACTATTAACCGGGAGCTGGCCGGTTCCCCTTCTTCTGCTGCACTGAATGCCTATCGTGCCGTTGAAAAAGGCTTGATGGAGAGTCCGGAGGTCGCTTCCAAGTTACAATCTGACTATGAGCAGGTGATGCCCATCTGTAGTCGGCTTACTGCTTCCTCTTCTCTGTCTTCAGATGACCGGAAAGTACTGAAAACGGTGAATTTCCCGGAAATTCGTATGTATGTGGAAGCCGTGGCAGAAGCACTTCAGCAGAATGCCGAACGGATGGAGTCGGTGAAAGAAGCGGTGATTGCTTCGCTGGATGCGCAGGTAGAAGGGGCGGATATTCTTCCTAAGATTATTGCTCCTCATAAAGGGCGTGCCATCTTGATAGACTTCTGGGCTACGTGGTGTGGTCCTTGTAAAAAAAGTATGCAGTCTATGGTACCGCTGAAGAAAAATCTGTCATCGAAAGACATCGTATATATTTATCTGACAGGACCTTCTTCTCCTGAAAATATCTGGAAATCAAATTTGTCCAAGATGACGGGAGTGCACTATCGGCTTACTGACTCACAATGGAAGTACTTGTGCACTTCTTATGGAGTAACTGGAATTCCGGCTTATCTGATTATCAGTCATGACGGAAAATTGCAGGGACGTTATGTGGGATTCCCCGGAGTAGATGTACTGCAAAAGGACCTGATTCGTGCAATAGAGGAGTAAGAAGAATTACAGATAACTTTTTGTAGGAATTAAGGAAAAATTTCAATAATACTTTGTAACTTTGTGTCCACTAATAACTCACAATTAATTTAATGTATTATGGCAACACCCGAATTCAAGTATCAGCCAATGTTTGAACATGGCAAGGATACAACTGAATACTATTTGCTTACGAAAGACTATGTGTCTGTAAGCGAGTTTGAAGGAAAACCCATCCTGAAAATCGAAAAAGAAGGTTTGACTGCGATGGCCAATGCGGCTTTCCGCGATGTTTCTTTCATGTTGCGCCGCTCTCACAACGAACAGGTGGCAAAGATTCTGACTGACCCGGAAGCAAGCGATAACGATAAGTATGTAGCTTTGACTTTCCTGCGTAATGCAGAAGTAGCTGCCAAAGGCGTACTTCCTTTCTGTCAGGATACCGGTACAGCAATTATCCACGGTGAAAAAGGACAGCAGGTTTGGACTGGCTACTGTGATGAAGAAGCGCTTTCTCTGGGTGTGTACAAGACTTATACAGAAGAAAATCTTCGTTACTCTCAGAACGCTCCGCTTACTATGTACGAAGAAGTGAATACTCGCTGCAATTTGCCGGCTCAGATTGACATCGAAGCTACTCAGGGAATGGAGTATGAATTCCTTTGCGTAACAAAGGGTGGTGGTTCTGCTAACAAGACTTACTTGTATCAGGAAACAAAAGCCATTTTGAATCCGGCTACACTGGTTCCGTTCCTGGTTGAAAAGATGAAGACTTTGGGAACTGCAGCTTGTCCTCCTTATCACATTGCATTTGTAATTGGTGGTACATCAGCTGAAAAGAACCTGTTGACTGTGAAATTGGCTTCTACTCGTTTCTACGATAACCTGCCGACTACCGGTAATGAATACGGACGCGCATTCCGTGATGTAGAACTGGAAAAACAGGTATTGGAAGAAGCACACCGCATCGGTCTGGGTGCTCAGTTTGGTGGTAAATACTATGCACACGACGTACGTATCATCCGTTTGCCGCGTCATGGTGCTTCTTGTCCGGTAGGTTTGGGCGTATCTTGCTCTGCTGACCGTAACATCCGTTGTAAAATCAACAAAGATGGTATCTGGATTGAAAAACTGGATTCAAATCCGGGCGAACTGATTCCGGAAGAATTGCGTCAGGCTGGTGAAGGCAATGCTGTGAAGATTGACTTGAACCGTCCGATGCCGGAAATCCTGGCTGAACTGGATAAATATCCGGTAGCTACTCGTCTGTCTTTGAACGGTACTATCATCGTAGGTCGTGACATCGCACATGCCAAACTGAAAGAACGTCTGGATCGTGGTGAAGACCTGCCTCAGTATATCAAGGATCATCCTATTTATTATGCTGGTCCGGCTAAGACTCCGCAGGGTATGGCTTGTGGTTCTATGGGCCCGACTACTGCTGGTCGTATGGACCCGTACGTAGACTTGTTCCAGAGTCACGGTGGTTCTATGATTATGTTGGCTAAAGGTAACCGTAGCCAGGCTGTAACAGATGCCTGCAAGAAACACGGTGGTTTCTATTTGGGCTCTATCGGTGGTCCGGCTGCCATCTTGGCTCAGAACAATATCAAGAGCATTGAATGTGTAGAATATCCGGAACTGGGTATGGAAGCTATCTGGAAGATTGAAGTAGAAGACTTCCCGGCATTCATCTTGGTAGACAACAAGGGTAATGATTTCTTCAAACAAATCAAACCTCGTTGCACTGGCAACTGTAAGTAATTGATACATCTGATATGCTTCTTTCTGTAAGAGGGGAGAGGCATAAGACCATACAAAGGATTTGCAAACCGTAGCCTGTCGATGGCCGGAGTTGCAAATCCTTTTTCTTTCACTCTGCGCTGGCAGGTTTGTTTCACCATAGTGGATTAACAATGAATATTCTACGTTTTTGTAAAAATTGGACGTTGCCCATAGCCATGGCAATGGGAGTCATTCTGTACTTTGTGTATGTCAATATCCCTTTTCTTGCACCCACCAAGCCCTTTGTGGCTCATGCCATCGATATTGTACAGCCGGTATTGATTTTCCTGATGCTTTTTCTGACCTTCTGTAAAATCAATGTACACGATTTGAAGTTATGTGCCTGGCATTGGCGTTTGCTGCTGATTCAGGGAGCAAGTTTCTTGCTTTTGGGATTGCTCCTGGTGATCTTCCCGGATTTCTCGGCCCGTATATTGGTGGAAGGAGCCATGATTTGCCTGATTTGTCCTACGGCTACAGCGGCTGCGGTGGTTACACGCAAGTTAGGAGGAGATGCAGCCCATCTGACCACCTATACCATTTTAGTCAATTTGCTGGCAGCCATTTTGGTGCCGCTGGTACTTCCGTTAGTTCACCCGCACCCGGAATTGAATTTTGGCAGTTCGTTTGCGCTGATTTTGGGAAAGGTGTTCCCCTTATTGCTTTGTCCGTTCCTGGCAGCCATTTTACTGCGGGCTTTGCTTCCGAAAGTACATGCCAAGTTAGGACAGTATCATGAACTTTCTTTTTATCTGTGGGCTGTAGCGTTGACATTGGCTATTGGAGTAACGGTGAAGAGTATCGTACACAGTGACGTGTCTTTCTGGTACCAGGCCGGATTGGGAGGCGTTTCTTTGGTCTGCTGTGCCCTGCAGTTCTATTTCGGGAAAAAGATAGGACGTCGTTACGCTGATTCCATCAGCTCCGGACAGGCTTTGGGACAGAAAAATACGGTATTTGCCATCTGGATGGGCTACACTTTCTTCACTCCTGTGACGGCCGTTGCGGCAGGATTCTACAGTGTGTGGCATAATGTAGTCAATTCCTACCAGTTGTATTTGCAGCGTAAATCGGAGGGAGAGTCCGACGCTTTGAAAAATTAACAGCTTGTCTGTCATTGCTGTGCTCGGAAAGTTGTAACTTTGCCGTCACTTTGTAATGTAGAAGAATAAATTCGCATGATTTCAATAGAAGGACTGAAAGTGGAGTTCGGAACTACTCCGCTGTTTGAAGATGTATCGTTTGTTATCAACAAAAAAGACCGTATTGCACTGGTAGGAAAGAACGGTGCCGGAAAATCGACTATGCTGAAAATCCTGGCCGGATTACAGCAGCCTACAGAGGGAATGGTAGCCGTACAAAGAGGCATTACCATTGGTTATTTGCCGCAGGTCATGATACTGAGCGATACACGTACGGTAATGGCTGAGGCCGAGATGGCCTTTGAGCATATTTTTGAGATGCAGGAAAAACTGGAGAAAATGAACCAGGAACTGGCCGACCGTACGGATTATGATTCTGAAAGCTATCATGAGCTGATAGAGCGGTTTACCCATGAGAACGAACGTTTCCTGATGATGGGAGGAACCAATTACCGTGCAGAGATAGAACGTACGCTTACGGGATTGGGATTCAACCGTACAGACTTTGATCGTCCTACTTCTGAATTCAGCGGGGGATGGCGTATGCGTATTGAGTTAGCGAAACTGCTGTTGCGTCGTCCTGATGTGCTGTTGCTCGACGAGCCGACCAACCACCTGGACATTGAGAGTATCCAGTGGCTGGAGAATTTCCTGAAGATGAGTTCCGGCGCGGTAGTACTGGTAAGTCACGACCGGGCATTCATTAACAACGTGACCAACCGTACCATTGAAATTTCCTGCGGACGGATATACGATTACAAGGTAGCTTACGATGAGTTTGTCGTGCTGCGTAAGGAACGCCGCGAACAGCAGTTGCGTGCTTACGAGAATCAGCAGAAAGAAATAAAAGACACGGAAGATTTTATCGAACGTTTCCGTTACAAGGCTACGAAGGCTGTACAGGTGCAGAGCCGCATCAAGCAGCTGGAGAAAATTGTACCTATTGAAATAGATGAAGAAGATACTTCTACACTTCGTCTGAAGTTCCCTCCTTCCATGCGCTCCGGTAACTATCCGGTGATTTGTGAGAATGTGAAAAAGGCGTATGGCGACCACGTGGTCTTTCACGATGTGAACCTGACCATCCATCGGGGTGAAAAGGTGGCCTTTGTAGGAAAGAACGGTGAAGGTAAGTCTACACTGGTGAAGTGTATCATGGACGAGATTCCTTATGAAGGAAAGCTGACCATCGGACACAATGTACAGATTGGCTATTTTGCACAGAATCAGGCACAGCTGCTCGATGAAAACGTGACTGTGTTCGACACCATTGACCGTGTAGCAAAAGGAGATATCCGTCTGAAGATTAGAGACATCTTAGGTGCCTTCATGTTTGGAGGAGAGGCTTCCGAAAAGAAAGTAAAGGTGCTTTCAGGAGGTGAACGCAGTCGTCTGGCTATGATTAAGCTGCTGCTGGAGCCGGTGAACTTCCTGATTCTGGACGAGCCGACCAACCACCTTGATATGCGTTCGAAGGATGTGCTGAAGGAAGCTGTGAAAGAGTTTGACGGTACGGTCATCGTAGTATCTCACGACCGTGAGTTCCTTGACGGACTGGTGACCAAGGTGTACGAATTTGGTGGCGGACTGGTGAAGGAACATATTGGCGGTATCTACGACTTCCTACAGAAGAAGAAAATGGAGAACCTGAATGAACTTCAGTTGTCTCAATCTCCGCAGACCGCTTCGCCCAAGAAAGAAGAGCCTGCAGAGAGTGAAAGCAAACTTTCGTATGAAGCGCAGAAGGAGCTGAACAAGAAAATCCGCAAGCTGGAGAAGCAGGTGGCCGACTGCGAGGCAAAGATTGAGAAACTGGAAGAGCAGGTGGCACAACTGGAGGAACAGATGGCTACTCCTGAAGGTGCTTCCGATATGAAGCTGTACGAGCAGCACCAGCAGCTGAAAAAACAGATTGCGGAGGCAGAAGAGGAATGGACACTGCTGCTGTCGGAACTGGAAGAAATGAAATAAATAAGAGAGACTTGATTAAAATAACGCATTTATGAACAAGAAGAATTATGTAGCCGTAGCTACGTTGGCATTTGCTATGCTGACAAGCTGCGCCGGACAGAAGGAAGCGAAAAGCACTTCTGGCATTGATTTGGCAAACATGGATACTACCGTGTCTGCCGGTACGGACTTTTTCCGTTACGCATGTGGAGGATGGAACGATGCACATCCGCTGACTGCCGAATATTCTCGTTACGGCACGTTTGATGAACTGTTTGAAAACAGCCAGAAGCAGTTGCGCGAACTGATTGAAGGACTGGCTGCGCAGAAAAATAATCAGGCTGGTTCTGCCGCACAGAAAATCGGTGACTTGTATAACATGGCTATGGACAGCGTAACCTTGAACAAGCAGGGTGCAGAACCGGTGAAGGCTATGCTCGACAAGATTGCCGGCATGAAAGACAAGAGTGAAATCGTGCCGATGATGACTGAAATGGCTCATATCGGTATCGGTACCTATTTCCACAGCTATGTATATGCTGACCCGAAGAACAGCTCACTCAACATCTTCCAGATGGGACAGGGTGGTATCAACTTGGGTGAAAAGGAATATTATCTGGATACCGACAGCATCACTCAGAATATTCGTGAACAGTATAAACTTTACATCGGCAAGTTGTTCCAGTTAGCTGGTTTCTCTGAAGCAGATGCACAGCAGAAAGTGGCTGATGTGATGGAAATCGAAACTGCCATTGCTAAAGTTTCACGCAGTGCAACAGAACTTCGTGACCCGGAAGCTAACTACCACAAAATGTCTTTCGATGAACTGAAGAAGACCATTGCTGGAATTGACTGGGATGCCTATATGAAAGGTTTGGGTATTCAGGCTCCGGCAGAACTGAACGTAGAACAGGTAGAACCGATTCAGGAAGTAGCTCGCCTGATGAATACACTTCCGTTGTCTAAACATGTATCTTATCTGGAATACAACCTGCTGGATGCAGCAGCTTCTTGTCTGAGCGATGACTTTGTAGCTGCCCGTTTCGATTTCTATGGCAAGGTATTGTCAGGACGCCAGGTAAATCAGCCGCGCTGGAAACGTGCTGTAAACTCAGTGAACGGTATGCTGGGTGAGCTGGTAGGCGAGATGTATGTGGAAAAATACTTCCCGGCTGCTGCCAAAGAACGTATGGTGAAGTTGGTGAAGAACCTGCAGACTGCCCTGGGTGAACGTATTGATGCACAGGAATGGATGAGCGACAGCACCAAGATCAGAGCACACGAAAAATTGGCTGCTTTCCATGTAAAAGTAGGTTATCCTGACAAGTGGAAAGACTATTCTAAGCTGGAAATCAAGAACGATTCTTACTGGGCTAACGTATGCCGTGCTTCAGAATGGGGATTCAATGATATGTACAGCCGCATTGGTAAGCCGGTTGACAAGGACGAATGGCTGATGACTCCGCAGACTGTCAATGCCTACTATAATCCGTCAACTAACGAAATCTGTTTCCCGGCTGCTATTCTTCAGCCGCCGTTCTTCAACATGGAAGCTGACGATGCTGCCAACTATGGTGCCATCGGTGTAGTAATCGGTCACGAAATGACGCATGGATTCGACGACCAGGGCCGTCAGTTCGACAAAGACGGAAATCTGACCGACTGGTGGGCTCCGGGTGATGCTGACCGTTTCAAGGAACGTGCACAGGTAATGGTGGATTTCTTCAACAAGATTGAAGTATTGCCGGGCCTGCAGGCTAACGGTGAACTGACACTGGGTGAAAACCTGGCCGACCACGGAGGTTTGAACGTCGCTTATCTGGCTTTCCAGAATGCAACTAAGGATGCTCCGCTTGGTGTAGTCGACGGTTTCACTCCGGAACAGCGTTTCTTCCTGGCTTATGCTACTTTGTGGGCTGGTAATATCCGCGACGAACAGATTCGTGTGTACACTAAGTCAGATCCTCACTCATTGGGTAAATGGCGTGTAAACGGCGCGTTGCCTCACATTCAGGCTTGGTACGATGCCTTCCACATCACACCGTCTGATCCGTTGTATGTAGCTCCTGAAAACCGTGTGAACGTGTGGTAAACTACAGACGGTAATTCACAATCTCTATAAATGGGGGTATATGAACTGTTGCAAGGTTCATATACCCCTCTTTTTTGTTTTTAAGATGGAGAATCCACGGGGTAGGTGGGTTATTCTTTCTTTTCTCCTGAAATATTCTTTCAAATGTGCTTGTCTATTCTCTGTTTCACATAGCAGGATTTGTATCCCACACTGTGAAATATATATCCCACACTGTGGTTTTTGTATTTCACAGTGTGAAACAGAGAATTTGTTCTGGAGTTTGGAAGAATGGATAAGGCAAATTTGTGGTTTGCGAGGGAGGAATTCACGGTTTCCGGTGATGTATACCTTAAATGAAAAACTTTTCTTTGTAAAAGAAAACATTCAAAAATGGGAATTATGAGAAACAAGTTAAGTTTTTTATTGTCAGTTGTTTGTCTGTGGGGAGTAATCTTGGTTTCAGGATGTAGTGAAAAGGATGAGACTCCCACAAATCTGACTTTGAAAGAAGGTACACAAACTACTCAGGTGGTTTATGCCGATAAGGTAACGAATCAGGGTGGAATCAGTTTTACAGCTTTGTCCGACTGGACAGCCACAGTAACAGAAGTTGCGACAGAAGCTTCAACCAAGGCCGCTTCGGGAAAAGTGGAATGGCTGGAATTGAGTGCCTATAGCGGAGGTCCTGGTGAATATACCTTAACCTTGACATTGATAGAGAACCTGACCGGAAAGGACCGGAAGGCTACCATCGAAATTCGTTGTGGTAACGATGTGATAACCATTACCGTAGAACAGAAAGCTACTACAGAAGCAGGAGAAACTCCTGCCCCTAAAGAAAAGCGTCTGGTTCGTTATGAGATTACAAATTCGAGCAGCTTGTATCCAGACAGCTATACTAAGTCTATTGGGGAACTTACTTATAATGAGAACGGAAAGCTGGCAGCCTTGAAAACCATTAGTTACCAAGGCGATATGCAGGGATATTTCACAGAGAGAATCTATCAGTTCACTTATCAGGAAAACCAGATGTGGATTGACCTGAAAACACTTTCCGGATATGAATCGGATGAATCGTATGTGATTACATTGAACTCAGAGGGTTATGTATCACAGTTGTATAAGAAAAAGGAATCTTCTTCTGAGCAGCATACATTGTGGATGTTTATTTATTCCGACGGTTATCTTCAGCAGATACAAGAAGATTATGACTATTATCCAGGTGACCATGAAGATGGGGATGAGGAAGATGGCAATGTGGCAATCGATCCGGGAGTATCTTCTGGCAGGATGGGACGTGCTTCGGATAGGTCTATTCTGCAATTGAACTGGCAGAATGGCAACCTGATGTCGACGGAGGGAGAATTCTCGGATGAAAGCTATATGAGTTATGCATATACTGAATACCCGAATGCAACGCCTTACTTTGATTTTAATGTAGTGGTTCGTCCGTTGTTCGGCAGTCATACTTATGAATATGATGACATGGTGTCCATGCTTTATATGTTGCGTATGATGGGTAAAGGTAGTAAGAATCTGGTAACGAAAGATGTGGTGGATTGGGGATATCGTATGCCGGAACCGGGAGAACCGGAAGTGATACATGAAGATACATGGGCTCCTTTTGCATATAGCTTTACGGAAGATAATTATCTGGACGTAATTACTGGCAAGTGTACTTTGTATTCATACCAGGAGGATGAACATGGAAATCATGTTTCAGAGTCTACATCTTATTACAATGATGAATACCGCTTTGTGTATGAATAAGTAGGGATATTCAGTAAATGTCCCTAAAAAATAAGATGGCATATAAAGTCGATAGAGTATAATCACTTTATATGCCATTATTATTGCTCTTTTTCTGTGTTTTTTCACATAATCCTATCTGTTGGACATGATGTTTCGGAAGAAGTCTGATGACTTCTTCTGCTCCTGTCTGTAAATTCATGTCATGCCGCTTTAGCTGTTCTGCTCGTGACCTTATCTATCATCAGTACGGCATTTGCCGTATGTATTCCGAAGAAAATCCAAAGGATTTCAGTCTTCCTGTTCCTGGCCTTTATTCTTGCGAGTGAGTAGTGTTGCTTTTGAGTACCGAAGCTTCCTTCAAGCCGGGTGGCCCTTTCTTTGGAGAGTTCACTTCTGAGCACCTTCCTCAAGGGCTCATCCTTTGCCGCCCTTCCCTTGCGTACGAAGGAAGTGGATATACCATATTTCGTGCAGAACTTTCTGTTGGCATTATTGGCATATATGGAATCGGCAGCCACGCATCTTACCCTCACATTCATGAGCTTCTGCTGCATGCGGATGCAGTCCTTCAGGCGTATACCCTCGTTGAAAGCCTTGAACGAGAGGTGTTCGATAAACGATATACCGTCTATCTGTATGTTGTTAACCTTTGCACCGAATTCAACGGATTTTGTTTCCTTGCCTCTTACGATAGGACGTACATAATGACGGTCGATGCTGACGATGCGGTCACTGACTTTCCGTCCTTCAAACATTTCCTTCTCCTGTACAAGAATCTTTCTGATGATAGAAAGACGCTTCCGGTAATCCCGGGTATACCGGAGTGAGGCTCCGTACTCCCGGTGAATTTCATCCCTCTGTATGAGGAGTTTTTCAAGAAGTCTGATCATACGACGCTTGAGCATCCGTGTTCTTGAAGCCTTCCTTTTTCTTTTCTTGCAATAGGAAAGATAGGACTCCGCCACATTCCTGTATTTGTTGCGGGGACGTCTTATGCCGAGTTCCCAGCAATGCCTGCAGATATGCCTGTAGAGCCATTCGAGGCTTTCCCAGAGGAGTTTCATATCTGTCGGAAAACGCATGTGGCTTTCATAGCATGTGGCATCAGTCATGCACACGTGAAGGTTCTCAAGATAAGGTTTCCAGTGTGAGGCCAGCACTTC
>ENA-OOQO01000004-OOQO01000004.1-human-gut-metagenome-genome-assembly--contig:-NODE-4-length-140373-cov-4.688793_pt1 | contig 140373 bp, 115 predicted proteins | sample MGYA00241088_ERZ501162 | MGnify/ENA primary metagenome ERZ501162 (study PRJEB25962, sample SAMEA2042497) | human gut metagenome | biome: human gut; feature: human-associated habitat; material: faeces... | reverse complement strand
GTTTCTCCGGGGGCTGCCGCCTCTGGCGTTTCGGGGGTTTCCGACTTTTCGGCTTCGGCGCGGGCGTTCTGCCTCTTTTCCGCCATAAGTTCATTGATTTTGTCAAAGGACACAACCACATCGCCGGACTCAGGTATGGCAGGCCCGGTCTGTTCCTGCTGGGGTTCAGATGCTGCGGCCTGTTCGGGTGTGGTGATAGGCTCGGCGGCCTCCGGGGAAATATTCTCCGCAGGGCCAGTATTCAATTTTTCATCGGCCATTTACGATCCTCCTTTTCGTTAAAGTTGCACAAATTTGAACGCTAAAATTTTGTAGTTATTTTTGCGCCTCCTTTCCGTCTATCCACGCAAAAAAGCCGCCCGTTTTTCATGCCGGACGGCTTTTTGCGTAATGTGATAGATCAAATATTATTTTTTCTGGTTTGTAGGCTCCGAAAAGCCTTGTATTTACAGTGTTCCTAATAGGAAGTAATCATATGATTTTGGGGTGTAGACATCAATGTTAACGAAGTAACTTGCGTTCCGTCCGTCTTTTGGGTATACCAGCCTTCGAAAACATACCCACTTTTGGTCGGATTCTGCTGCGGTACCGAATATGATCGATCATATTCCAGATTCATCGTTTGTGTTGTTGAACCGCCATTCGGGAATGTTCCGCCTTGTGCATCAAATGTCACGGTATATTTGTTTGCCTTCCAGTGCGCACACAGGACATGATATTGTGCAGTCGTTACCTGTGTGGTATTCTCTACCTTTGTTCCGCCGCTTCTATCGGTATACCAGCCAAGGAAAGTATAACCTGTTCGCGTAGGTTCTTCCGGAAGCTTGTATGTGTCGTCATAGTCATGATAGATAGACTTGAAATTATTATTATCTGAAAATTTTCCGCCTACCGCGTCAAATCCCACTTCATATTTTCTTGCCGTCCAGTGTGCATACAGGGTATGATCCTCCCTCGTTACCCCGGTAGTCTTCTCCACCTTAGTTCCACCGGTTGCCTCGGTATACCAGCCATTGAAGTCATAACCCACCCTTCCGGTAATCGGCAGATTTGCATATGTGCTGCCATAAGTCACTGTAATATCATTCACCGAATCGGGGACACTACTGCCACTTCCTTGATTCGTATCGAAGGATACGGTAATCTGTTTAGCTCTCCATTGTGCATAGAGTGTTCCATAGGCTACGACCTTATCAGCTGAGGTATTCGTGCCGACAGAGAATCCCTTCCCGTCTTCCTGATAATTCCAACCAACGAAATCATATCCGTATTTGGTCGGTGTCGGCAGTGTTTCACACGTTTCCCCGTAACGTAATGTTGCAGTTACGCTCTGATCTGCTCCATTCAATTTTCCGCCATTGGGATTCAGAGTTACCTGAAAACTATCCGGTCTCCATACCGCATACAGGATCAGTTCTCCGCCTTGCGTGGTTACCAGATTCTTAACTTCCTTCTGATCCGTATATTCCGGTGTTGTTGCTTTTCTCGTACGTGCCCAGCCCAGGAAAGTATACAGCTTTCTTGTGCTCTTCTTTTTTATCCTGACTATGGTGTCGCTGGATTTTTCCAATAAAAAAAGCACGGCGGAACGTGAAAATCTGCTGCTTACCACCGCAGCCGCACAGGCGCAGAAGGAGATTACACAGTTATCCACTTCTCAGAAGCAGGCGTCCATCTATCGTCATGATCTGAGACATCACATGACCTTTTTGCAAAACTGTATTGCAGAAAATGAGTTGGAACAGGCTTTGGAATATATTCACCAGATCTGTGCCGATATCGATAACAGCCGTGTGATCAGATACTGTGAAAACGACGCTCTGAACCTGATTCTCTCTTCCTATGCCGGTCAGGCGTCAGATGCCGGAATCGAATTGCAATTTACCGTGACTGCCACCGATTTTACACGCTTTCAGATCACTGATCTGTGCAGCCTTTTTGCAAATGCTCTGGAAAATGCGATTTACGCCTGCGAAAAGATTCCTGCTCCCGGGAAACGCTATATTACGCTGAAAGTTTATGAAAAAAATAACCGGATCTGTATACAGATAGCAAACAGCTATCTACAGGAGCCGGTATTTGAAAATGAGATTCCCATCTCTCACGAACCCAATCACGGTCTCGGCATCAAAAGCATGATCTCCGTTGTAGAAAAATATCACGGAGTGTATGGATTTTTTGCTGAGGCTGGGAAATTCCGGTTTCAGGCATCACTGTAAACAGTCTGGTTTACGTTCCTTTACGTATTTTCTAATATATATACGTAATGAGCATGCCACTTCTTACAGTAACCACAATTTTTCTAATCCGAATGCAATATTTTTTTATTTTTTATTTTTTTCTTATTTAGGGATAAAGACGTATACGCAAAAACATTTTTGAAATTATAGGTCCCTGTCTGATATTCAGGCAGGGACTGTATTTTAGATCATCCAGACCGGTACGATATAATTGTCTCTGTCAATCGCACTAAGTCCCGGTTTCATGCAGATAACTGCGCCCTTCGCACGAGGCGTTGATGCCTTGTCGAGTAATTCAAATACCTTTACCAGCTCTGTTTCGGGATTTGCAGTTTTCTTAATCTCAATCGGATTCAATATTCCATCATGTTCCAGGACAATATCAATCTCCCTGGCATCTTTATCACGATAATAGTACAAATACGGCTCTTTTCCACAATTCAGGTAGGTTTTCTGAATTTCCGCGACCACATAATTCTCCAAAATGGCCCCGTTCATAGCACCGCATTCTAACGTTTCCGCACTGCTCCATTTCGTCAGGTAACACACCAGACCCGTATCGTAGAAATACAGTTTTGGCGTTTTCACAAGGCGTTTCAACAAATTATTAGAATACGGATGAAGATAAAAAATAATTCCCAGCGTTTCCAGAATTGTCAGCCAATCCTTCGCCTGCGTCTGATTGATATCTGCATCTCTGGCAATCTCTGCCGCGTTAACCATCTGCCCACATCTTGCTGCCACCGCAGTAATAAACCGGAGGAACTTAAGCGAATCTATGGCATCCGATAATTCTCTTACATCCCGCTCAATATAAGTAGACAGATAACTGCTGTAAAAAAGCTGACTGTTACTGTTAATACCGCTTACGATCGCAGGCATGGAGCCTTGATAAATCCGTTCAAAGATCTCTCTTGTATCAGCTTGCTCTCTCTCTTTCTGCCTCTCGTTTAAATCCTCCAGATCTACCGTAAACGGTTTCATCGTTCCTCCGGATATCTCTGCCTGTGACAGGGATGTAAGTGAAAGTACTGCCACTCTTCCTGCCAGTGACTCCTGTACTCCCTGCATCAATTTGAACACCTGTGATCCCGTAAGCCAAAATGCTCCCGGCTCATGGTTTTTATCTACATATATCTTGATATAAGTAAACAGTTCCGGTGCATATTGAACCTCATCAATCAATACAGGTGGTTTATGCAGTTGCAGAAACAGTTCCGGATCGGTCTTTGCAATATTTCTTTCGTTTAAATCATCCAGTGTTACATATCCCCGCTCCGTTCCCTCCATCAGTTTTTGGAGCATTGTCGTCTTTCCTACCTGTCTCGGTCCCGTTACCAGGAGTACCGGATATTCCCTGGTTACCTGTCTTACTACATTCTCCAGATTTCTTTTGATATAATTCATAAAAGTCCCTCTTTCGGCTAATCTTTTTTATGATTATATTTTAGCCGGATTTTTTTAAAATATCAAGCTTTTTTCGGCTAATCTATACTTTGATTATATTTTAGCCGGCTCACATTTTTATTCTTTCACATTGATTCTGTCATAAAAAAGAGAAGCAGTGATCTGCTTCCCTTCGTCTGTTGTATTTATTGTTTATTATCGTACATCTGAGGCGGTACGTATCCGGCGCCGCTCATGCTCTTGTAGTAGTCAAACGCGCTTTTGGCATTTTTACGTCTCTGGCCGATTCCGGCACGTTCCCTGGCGAAATAGTTCTCGACCAGTTTCTTGTTCCGGGCTTCCTGTGCCTGTACGGACACGCTGAGTTCCGTCACCTTGGCAACCTTGGCCTGGAGTTCCCGGATCTGTGCTGCATAGCGCTGTCTGTTGCCCTCCAACTCCTTCGCCAGCTTCTCATACAGGATCTCGAAGCCTTCATCCAGGCGGACGACCTCATCGATCAGGCGCTGTTTCTCCTCCACGGCATCATCGAACAGGCTCATGTCCACTTTTTCCGCAGAAAAGATTTCTTCCTGACGCTTATTATATTCCCGGATCTTCTGCAGTACTTCCAGCTTCTTATCCAGACTTTCCGATAAAATGGTCAGCTGATTCTCCATCAGTCATTTCCTTTCTTGGCACCGGCCTTCATGACTTCTTTCCAGTTGTCGCGGATCGAATGGAGATGCGTGTTGATCTCTTCGAGAATCTCCTTATCCTTTTTGACATTGGCTTCCACCAGCCGTCTCTCCAGATAGCTGTAAATATTATCGAAATCCTTGGAAACTTCGTATTTCATATCCAGTGTGGAATGCAGATATCCGATGATATTCTGCACCTTGCGGATATTCTCATGCGCTCTGGGAATGTCATTTTTCTCTACGGAAAGCTCTGCGATGTTACAGAACTTAATGGCTCCGTCGTAAAGCATAAGCGTCAGTTCTGCCGGAGATGCGGTCAGAACCTTGCTGTTATTATACTGTGCATACGCACTGGGTAATGCCATATCATGATCCTCCTAATAAGCCGGTCACCGCACTGGAATTGCTCTGCAGCTTTGCAAGAGCCGTCTCCATCTTGGAGAACTTGGAATACCATTTATCCTCGTAATCGTTCAGCTTCTTCTCCAGTTCGGAGATCTTCGTCTTATAATCATCATAATCCGATTTCATCTTTTTGTCATCATAAAAATTACCGTAGGAGCGATAACCCTCTACCGATTTGGACAGATCACTCATTTTCGTATACAGATTCTTGAACAGTCCGGAGAAAAAGCTTACGACCGTATCGGGATCACTGCTGATCATGCTCTTAAGCTTGTCTGCATTACCGGAGGTACTGGAGTCATCTGCATCTCCATTGATATGGTAGGCATTCTTCTCATTCTCCGCTGCGGTAAAGTAGCTCAGAGTCTCAATACCAAAATCGCTGAGATACATGTTCTTGCCGTTTACTTCCACACTGCCTGCCATAATTTCTTTTAAGGCAGAGCTTACGGTAGACAGATTGCTGTCTCTGCGCAACAGTGCATCCTTGATCTTCTGCTCGTATTTCTCTACCTCGGAGTCGGACATAGCATCCTTCTCGTCATCGGTCAGCGGCTCATAGCCTTTGGCAGAATCTGCATTATACAGCTTATCCATCTCATTGATGATGGAATTGTAATCCTTCAGGAAGCTCTTGATCATATCGTAGATGCCGTCTACGTCATCCTTCGTAGTCACCACGACGTTCTCAGCGGTCTCTTTCATGGCTGTAATGGTCAGACCGTTGATGGAGAATACATTGGTGTTGCTCTCGTACTCCGTACCATTCAGAGTGATCTTCGCATTCTGTGCATCGATCTTATTGGCACTTGCACTGTCCAGTCCCAGGCTCTTAAGTACGTTATTGCCGGTCTCATCGGATGCGGTAATGCTGAAATCATTGCCTTCTCCGGAATCCTTGGCACTGATATAGAATCTCTGCTGGGTCTCATCAAAGTTGGCATTCAGTCCGGCTTCTTTTAATTTGGTCAGTACGTTGGAGATGGTAGTATCCGCAGTGATCTCCAATTCTACATTGGTATCACCGCTCTTGATATTTAATTTGGTACCGGTGCTCAGATCCAGAGCAGTACCGTTATTATCCACGCTCAGATCGGACAACTTCGTCAGGGCATTAAGCTTGAAATCGTCCCCGTCTGCATCTGTCTTGGTTCTCAGAGAAGTCTTACCGCCGGTCATGTAAGCAGTCTTGGCCAGCTGTGTGATCTTGAGGTTCTGCACGCCGTTCATGGCATTCTCACCGGTGATGACGCTGGCTGCAGTGCTGTCGGAGACGGATGTGGTCTTCTTCATATAAGCACTGGTAAAACGCATATTGTTGACGTATTTGGACTGCAGATTCTTCAGCTTGGTGTTCAGATCCTTCCATGCCGTAGTCTTCCACTCCAGCTTGGTCTGTGCCTTTTTCGCATCGTCTACTTTAGTCTGCTTCGCAGATACCAGCTGCTGGATAATGCTCTCTGTGTCCATACCGGAGATCAGTCCGGATAATCTCATTGTTGATGATGCCATATTGTTATCCTCCTATCTTATCTCTTCTCATCTACCAGGATACCGGCTAATTCCCACACTTTGGCGATCATGTCCAGGGTCTTCTCGGGAGGAAGTTCCTTGATCACTTTCTTGGTATCCTTATCTATGATCTTGATGGTTACGCGGTTGGTTGCCTCATGAATGCCGAAGACCGCTTCGGAATGAGACATCATGTTCTTGTTCAGCTTCTCTACCGCTTTCTTGATCTGCTCATTGGTCACATGCTGTTGCTGCTCCCTATTGGGATCGGCAGAGGTATTGCTCTGCTCCTTGCCCTGAGCATTCTCAACGACTGCTGTCGTCTGATCGATCTTGTCTATTGGCTTTACATTGGCAGGATTGTATTCAGAGGCGTTTTCCTCTGTGTTCACTTTTGTAGCTGCATTCTTGGCAGCGGCCGTATTCTGTGCCTGCACTGTCATGATACTGGAAATCGGTTCTATGGTCATAATGGTCACCTCCGTGTGATAAAAGCGCCTTCCGTAGGCGCACGACCTTGCTTCTCTAAGGATTGTATCGGTAAATCCTTAGAAAAAATTAATAGGAGATGCAAAAAATTGCACCTCCTATGCCTAATTTCCTATTTTCCTATTTTATCTTCTGCCTACCCAAACAGGTTCTTCAGTGCTTCCATACCGTCAGCATCCACCGAAGCCCTGTTGGCTTCCTGGATCTGTAGGTATACTTCCTTGCGGTAGATGGGCACTTCCTTGGGAGCGGAGATGCCGATCTTGACCTGGTCGCCCTTCACTTCCAGGACGGTGATCTCGATGTCATTGTTGATGATGATCGCTTCGTTTTTCTTACGGGACAATGCCAGCATCTTACTCACCCGCCTTTCTGGATTTCAGGATATCGTAGATGGGGAATTTCACGGAATACTGATTTCCTTCGAGGATGATCTGACATGCCTTACGCTCTTCCACATTGATGACAAAGGGTCCCTGGAGGTTCACGGTCATCTTCGTAAGGTCGGAAGGTACGGTCACGGTCACCATGACCAGAATGTTCTCCGGGGTGAGTGTTCCTACACCGGTGAGCAGCTCATCATCCACCTCGGGATCATAGTCCGGGTTGACCAGCAAAGGATCCATGACCGGCATGGCAAAGCTGGGTTCTTCGATGGACTGCAGATAACGGATACCGGCACTGCTGCCCTTCTCCTCATCATGCAGCATGGTAAAATGCTTCAGCTCCGGGAATCCGATGATTCCTTTATCAAATGTGATGATCTTGTTATCCGCGATCTCTACTTCCCCAAAATTTTTCGTCTGAATCTTCATAGAATACCTATGCCTTTCCGTACCTGCAAGCTTCCAGGTACTTCCGTATTTTTTACACTATCCTCTTAGATAAAGTTCAAAAGCGTGGTCTGCATGACTTTACCGGTAGCCATCAGTGCAGCTTCGTAGGTCATCTCCGCACTCTTTAAGTTAATAGCGGTCTCTGTCACATCAATATCTTCGTTTTCGCTCTTTAATGTCTCAAAGGTAGTCTTCTGGCTCTTCATACGGTTCTCGATCAGCTCCAGCTTGCTGCTTCTGGTACCGCAGTTGGTGATGCACAGGTTGGCATCATCGAGATATCCCTGGAAGGTGGTAATGCTGCTCTCGAACAGCTTCTGGCACTTATCCTTGGACAGAGTCAGTGCTTTTTCCACGGCTTCCATCTGTTTTTTCAGAATATCCGCATCGCCGCCGGTAGCATTTTCCTGCAGGCCTTCGATCTTGGTCTTCACTGTCTCCAAATCCAGCACATCCTGCATCGCCTGTACCAGGTCATCCACGGTACGGCCGATTCCGTGCTGGAAGCACTCATCTGCAGTGGAATTTACACGGATGGTCTGATTGAAGCCTACATCATATTCGATCACCTGTCTGTCCTCATCATCCTGTGTATATTTCTCATTATATTTTATTGTCTTGCCATCCACGGTGGCATCACACTTGAAGTAATGCTCCGGCCGCAGATCTCCCTTCACCCAGTGATTCTTCTGATAGGTTACCTGAATCTCACCCTCATTTTTACCGGAAGTGGCAGGATCATCCTTGCAATCCATCAGGGTCTTGTAGCGGTTCTCGCCCAGGAGCAGCTCTCCGGTCTCCGGTACATACACGATAGCATCAGGGTCACCGGCTACCTTGCTGTAGGGATCCGCGGTAGAGGAAATTTCCTCAATGGCCGGCTGGTGGGTATTCTGATCCGGCCATGTTACCTCCTGATAGCTGCCATCCGCCTGTTTCCCCTGAAAAGAAATGGAGGGAGTGCCGTTCTTTTTACAGTCATTATAGGACAGCTGAATACGATATACCTCCGTGGCCTTGACATCCTGTTCTGATATCTTATCAAAGCCCGCATCTTTATAATTCGCTGCGGTGATATCCAGCAGTTTACCGGTATTTACCTTGGTCAGCTTAGTGATGGAGCTGTTGCCCAGCTGCTCGGTGATATTGTATTCCGTGTTGTATTCCTTATCAAAGCTTAAGGAAGTATCGGTACGATATCCGGTAAACACATAGCGTCCGGCGTAGTCGGCATCGCCGGTGCTGTAGACTTCATCTCCGAGGGCTTTCAGCTGTTCGAGAATGATCTGGCGGTCTTCTGCCTTCAGGTCTCCATTGGAGCCTTTCGTAGACTGTCTGATCATGCTTGTGATGATCTCTGTCAGATTCTTCAGTGCATCTTCCGTCACGTCCAGCCAGCTCTCCGCATCGGGGATATTCTTGCTGTAATACTGGGTCACTTCCGTAACATTACTGCGCAGACGCAGGGCACGGATGGATACCACCGGGTCATCGGAAGGGCGGTTCACCTTCTTCTGGGTGGACATCTGTGTGCTCAGCTTATCCTGATATACTTTGTTCGTATTGATATTGGACAGATTATTACGTTGCATGATCTTGTTCGTAATTCTCATTTTGGTCCTTGTCCTTTCTCTCTATAGAATTCCATACCATTTTCATACTAGACTCCGGTCTCCAGGATCAGTCTGTCATAGATCTCCGTCAGGGTCTGGATCATCTTGGAAGCCAGATTGTATCCGTTCTGGTATTTCACCAGGTTCACCGCTTCTTCATCCTCATCGACACCGGAGATGGAGATTCTCTGATTATCGATAGTAGCGGAGATATCCTTAAAGCTTGCATAAAAGGTATTCGCTCTGGAAGCGTTCAATGCCACATCCGACAGAATACACTGTAAAAATTCAGAAGCATTACATCCTCGGAAACTCATCTTCGTCTTATCTGTGGCAAGATTCTTCAGATCGTTCAGCAGGTCATTCTGTTCCACGCCGTCCGCGGCATCCTTACGGTTCGCCATCAGTCCGGGATCCTGTTCGATAGCCTCCAGAATGTCAAAATTCTTCGCGGTCAGACGATAGTAGCTGTCATCGTTGACCTTTACCGTCATTTTGCTGGCCTTTTTTTCCTGCTTGTCATATCGCTTTGCAGCGTCATCCAGCAGGAACTGCTCACCGCCGGTAGCTTTATTACCGGTGAACATCTTCACGCCGGGATCCCCGTTTCCGCTGTAACCGGAGGTGAGAATATCGTTGAATTTCTGAGAGAAGGTACGGATCCACTCATTCATCTGGTTCATGTAATAAGGGATGCCCTGATAGGACAGGTTGGTACCGATCTCTGCCTTTTACCCTACACGGTCATTGGTAATTCCCCGGGGATTCTTCTCACTGTCCGATAAAGTAAATGTATAGGAGTAAGTGGCGTTGCCGTTCGCATCATATTCGCAGGTATATTCCCAGGAATCATAGTAGAATTCCTGATTGCCCAGATCCAGGATGCCTCCCTGATCCGACAGATTACATTTATTCAGATCCTGCAGATAAGCCTTGGTTACTTTTACGGTTACGGTATCATGGGTCTTGCCGTCTGCCGTGGTCGTCGTGCCGGTGGCGGTCACCTGTCCGGTGAAATTCTCGCCGTTGTTGCCGTCACGCATCTGGATCAGTCCTGCCAGATCACCGCCCATGGATGCATTGTACAGGTTGAACTTCTGCCCGTCCGCCCAGTAGACTTCATAGAGACCGTCGATATCGGTCTGGTTTACTTTCTCATAGGAGGTTCTTGCCACACATTCGAGACCGTTGTAATCACTGCCGTCTACCAGCATCTGGCCTCCGGCGATCTTGACCATATATCTGTTGGCACCGGTCTCACGGTTCTCATTGTTGGCATCGATGATCGGTGTCTCTTTAACTTGCACGTCCACGATCTTGGACAATTCATCGATCAGCAGGGTTCTGCGGTCACGGAGCTCGTTTGCTTTCACTCCGGTCAGTTCGATGGTATTGATCTGTTTATTTAAAGTAGCGACTTCGCCGGCGATGGAGTTGATCTCATCTACCTTCAGCTTGATCTCCTGGTTGATGTCTTTCTGAACCTTTTCCAGGTTGCCCGCCATGCCGTTGAAATACTCAGTCAGTGCTCCGGCATATCCTACGAACTGGGACTTGGCGGTAGCGCTGTTAGGATCTTTTAACAGAGCCTGCATACCGGTCACCATCAGCTGATCGAAGATGGTCTTGAAGCCGGTGCTTTTGCCGTCATCATCAAAATACGTCTCCAGCTGCTGCATGTAATACTGCTTCATATCGTATTCGCCCAGCTGTGCATTGTTGTCCCAGAATCTTCCGTCATAGAACTCATCGCGGACGCGCTCGATGGCCAGTGTCTCTACACCGGCGCCGGCACAGCCGTAGGTCTGGAATACCCGCAGTGCATTGGATGCCTGCTGGGTTACCTGCTGTCTGCTGTAGCCTTCCGTCTGTACATTGGCGATATTGTTGGACGTGGTGTTCATGGCAGCATTGCTGGCCAGCAGTCCTGTATATGCAATATTTAATCCAAAAAATTGTGAGGGCATTCTATATCGCCTCCTATACTCCTAATGTGGAAATAATATGTTCCAGCATCTCGCTGATCACATTGATATATCGACTGGATGCGTTGTACGCATTCTGGAACTTGATCATATTGGACAGTTCCTCGTCCGTGGAGACACCGACCACCTGCTCCCTGGCACTCTGTGTTGCTTCCACGGTGTTGACCTGGTTCTCATAAATGCTCCGGAACACATATCCGGAGTTTGCTACCTGTGATACCAGATCCGTATAATAATCTACAAAAGTAGTCTTTTTCTGTACGTTGGGATTCAGCGTATAGGATTCTTCGGTAAACGCTGCCTTCAGTGCATCCGCCGTTTTCTTATCCTCCGAACCGTCCGCCAGTCGGAATCCCAGCTTGGAGGGTTCCTGCATGAGAGCTGAATTGACTTGCAGATTACCAATGGTATAAAGGCTCTCAGGGCTGTCGGCCTTTTCCTCGTTCATGACCCAGTAGTCCTTGCCGTCTTTTCCGGTCACCTTACGATAGCCGTCTGTCGTCACCTTGGTAAATAACTGGATCGGAGTACCGTCTTCCATGCGCATATAGCCGTCGGAATCCACTGCGCAATATTTAGCATTTTTAAGTGTCGTACCGTCTGCCAGCTCCAAATCTCCGCTCTGTACCCCGGCTGCCTCTGCCAGGATATCATTGATCTTCGTCACCACATTGTGGATCATCTGGTCAAATTCACCCTGTATGTTCATAACGACCGATTGGGATACGCTGTCGTATTTTCCCTCTGCCAGGTCGGTATAGTTGGCTCTGTGATCACCTCTGGCCAAAAGCATAGCCTTCAACCCGCCGATGTCAGTTCCCAGATCCGATGAGATCTCGATGGAGAGATCAAACACTTCCGCGCCGTCGATATTATAGACTCTGGTGCCGTCATCCCTTGTAGTATAAGAAGCATTCATGGGCCAGAACGGTGTCACGAAGCCGGTAGCTTCGTCCGTCTTCATGGCGATCTCATAGCAGGTTCCGTCCTTGACGAAATCCACACCCTCGATCTGTACGGATACGCTGCCGTATCTGTCCTCCGAAAAGCTCATATTGGTCAGCTCTGCCAGTTCATCGAGGATCTGATTTCTCGCATCCCGCAGGTCATTGGCATGCTCAATACCGCCGCTCTCAATGGCACGGATCTGATCATTTAATGTCAGCAGCTGATTGCCGTATTTATTGATCTTATCCACATTCTGTCTGATCTGTGTATTCAGGTTGTCCTGATAGGAACTTAAGCCAGCATATACCGCACTTGCTCTCTGCACGAATTCGGATGCTCTCTGTACGATCAGTCCCTGCGTGACGGAGCTGCTGGGATCCTTGGAAAGCTCCTGTACTGCAGTCCAGAAATCGGTCATGGTCGTCTGAAAAGCCTCGCCGTTCAACTCTCCCAGCTGGCTCTCTACTTCTTCCATGACTTCCGTAGACACTTCATAGAACATACTGCGTCCGGATTCCTTGCGGTATGTTTTGTCCAGGAAATAATCTCTGACCTGTTTTACACGGGAATATGTGACACCCAGACCCGTCTGTTTGTTGGCAATAGACTTCGGGTCTGTAGATAATGTGACATAAGCTCTGTTAGATTGCTGTACCTGTTGTCTGGTATAGCCTGTGGTGTCCACATTAGAAAGATTATGCGCTGTGGTATTCAGCGCATTCTGACTTGTCTGTAATCCGGACGATCCAATATATAAACTACCCATTAATGGCATGAACTCTCACCTCTGTATCTTACTGCTTGGCATCGAAGCCATGATCGATAACGCCCATGGTATCTCCTGCATTGTAAGCTCCGCGATTGTAATTGGCTGTCTCGGGTGCTGTCTTCGCCGCCTGGAGGAGATTCATCTCGAACTCCACCATCTCCAGTGCACTGTTTAACAGTTCACTGTTCTGTTCGTTCACGCGCTTCAGTCCCCGGACTGCTGCCTGTAATCTGTCATGTGCTTCTGCCAGTGCCTGCTGCTCCGCAGGGCGTGCAGATAACATGGTGATCAGATTGGGCAGCTTCAACTCTTTAACATCCCTGTTCAATACATCGGCTATGTCCGCAGTCACTCCCGCTCTCTGTCTGTCGAGATTATGGATCCTGCTTACAAGCTCCTGCTCCTCGTCCGTGATCTTCTGTAATTCTGCAAGATCACCGCCTGCTATGATCGGTGTCTTACGCTGTGATAACTGAAGCAGAGCCTCGTACTCCGTACTCTCTCTGCCTAATACATCTATCAGGTTTTCCATTAAACTAGCCAAAGAACTACCTCATTTCTTCCTGTTTCTGAAGCAGCTTCTCCGCAAAGCTTGCATTATCCACTCCATAAGTACCGTTCTGGATCCTTGCTTTAATGGGAGCCGTTAACTCTTCCCTGATGTCAGGTGCGGCGGCCACTGCTGCCTTAGCGGTCTGGAAATCCTTGCCCTGGCTGCTGATCTGCAGTCTGTCCGTGTGTGTGGCTGTCTTAGTCTTCTGTGTTCTGCTTAGCTTCTGAGACTGATACAGCTGCTGTACCTGTGTATACGCTTCAATACGCATATCGACTCCTCCTTCCCGAATGTGATTCGTGTTTCACAATATGTATCGGACTAAATTGCAATTACTTTATAGTTCCCGCAAAAAAATGTAACGATCCCATGTCTGTGACATTCGGATCGTTACCTCAGATTTTTTAATATGCGTTCTCTTTGCAAAGTTCTCTGTCCACCTGTTGTACGCGGTAAATCTTATCATCTACCGTCACAGAGACCACAGTATCATCATGAGCATACAGTCCCTCTTCCACATAAGAGAATTTTTCCGGGATCCTGCCCTCCTCCAGGATCCGGATCAGTGCTTCTACCCTTGGTCCATGTAGCGGATTGCATTCTCCGATACAGGTGATCTCATCCTTCAGTACGCAGTCCATGGATTCCGTGCTGACACCGTCAAAGGACAATATCATGATATCTCCTGCCGCCAGGTCACTGCCCACGGTTCTGCCCGCTGCGCGGATGGCTTCCATGGCTCCGAAGGCTTCATTATCGTTCTCGCAATAGACCACGTTGATATTGTCATATTTTTTCAGAAAAGCCTCCATGACCTCCTTGCCTTTGGCCTGGGTGAATTCTCCAGATACCTGGTCCAACAGATCCCAACCGTATTTTGCCACACCCTGTTCCAGTCCCCTGGTCCGTCCGATCTGGGCAGAAGCACCGATGTTTCCCTGAATATTTACGATATGAATATCCTGTGGGGCAATTCCCTTGTTAACAGAAAAGGAATTCAGCCACTCTGACATTTTCAGGCCCTCCAATTCAAAATCAGACCCTACAAAGCAGGTAAACAGACTGTCATCCTCCACATCCACCTTCCGGTCCACGATGATCACCGGGATCCCGGCATCCTTCGCCTCTCTGAGCACCGTATCCCAACCGGTCTCCGTCACCGGTGCCAGCACGATATAATCTACCTCCTGCTGGATAAATGTGCGGATAGCCCGGATCTGATTGGCCTGCTTCTGCTGCCCATCCTCAAAGATCAGATCATACCCTGCCTCCTTTGTAAAAGTGCTTTTCATGGACTCCGTGTTGGCACTGCGCCAGTCGGATTCCGCTCCCAGCTGGGAAAAGCCAACAACGATACGATCCATCTGTATCTCTTCCGATGTCACCGTGTCATCCGCAGTACTTCGTCTGCTGCCACATCCGGCCAGTATCATTCCCAGCCCCAGCAACAGACCTATCATCCATCGTCTTCCTGTTCTGCATTTTTTCATATCTGTAATGTCATCCTGTTCTGTCATTCTTCCCACCCGGAAACCACTCTGTCATTCTCTCATTTTCCGGCAGGTTCTTTCTCTGTGTGAAAATACGCCACAGAGTTCTCCAGTTCCCCGGAGATCTGTTTCATTTTATCACAGTTTGCGCCCACTGTCTGTATCTGCGTCAGGATTTCCTCAATGTTTGCATTTACCTGCTGGTTGTTGGCTGCATTTTCCTCACTGATAGCACTGAGACTGCCGATATTGCCCAGAATATCCTCTTTCTGCTGTGACAGATGTCTGGTCTCTCCGGCAATCTTGCGGATCTCTTCCGCAGAATGTCTGATACTTTGCTCTAACTGCTGATACTGCTCTCTGGTTGCAATAATGTAATCCTGTTCCTCCCGGATGATATCCTTTACCACATCCGCCTGTTCCACAGTCTCACCGGATTTCTCCATGATCCCCTGTGCCAGTTCCTTGATCTGTTCGGCCCCGGCGGCACTCTGCTCCGACAGCTTACGGATCTCTTCCGCTACCACTGCAAATCCTCTTCCTGCCTCTCCGGCTCTGGCGGCCTCAATGGAGGCATTCAGACTTAAGAGATTTGTCTGTCCGGAAATGGAGAAGATCAGAGCTACCGCTTCATCGATTTTTTCAATGTAATCGTTGGTCTCATGGATCTTGGACGTAATAGTATCCACGGATTCCACGGAACGGCTGCTACCGGTCATGATCTTTTCCATACCTTCTCCGGCTTTTCTACTGTTGTCCTGCATCTCCTCCGAATCCTTCTGCAGTTGTCCGGCACTGGCACTGATGTCGTTGACCGCCGCACCAATCTCGTCCATGCGGTCACTGATGTTCTGTACATTTTCCGCCATTTCTTCTGCTGCAGCGGACAGCTGATCCACGGCCTGACTGATCTGCTCCGCCTGTTCCATGGTAGCATTGCTTCCCTCTGCGACCTGCCGTACACTGTTTAGAAGTTCTCCGGCTACCTCCTGCACACCGCCGATGACCTGCGCCAGATTCCGCTGCATCTGCGAGGTATTCAGTAACAGATTACGGATTTCACGGACGATACTGTGGGATTCTTTTTTGGCACTCAGATCACCTTCTGCCAGGGCATTCACCCTGGCGCCAGTCTCCTTCATCCTGCTCGACAGAGCTCTGCTCAGGAAAAAGCAGATGGCACCAAACAGAAGCACTATCCCCGCTGCGCAGATCAGGAATACAACCTTGATTTCCCACAGAGCATCGGTGATGTCATTTTTCCGTTCCGCCGCAAAAGCTACCGCAGTGATCCGTCCGTCATTCATAATCGGGATATAATAACCATAATAAGCATTTCCATCTATCACTACATTTTTATCATAATAACCATCCGTCCCACCGCCTGACACAAGGTCCTGATCCATGGGGATTTCACGGATACGATAGTCATTTTCATTTTTAATGGATGTGGTAGCTGGAATGCCATCTGCAAGAATGGCCATCTCCAGGTCTTCTTCCTTCAGGCTGTCCAGGTACTCGTAATAACCGCTGGCATTCATTGCCGTGATCTCATTTTCCTTACAGTATTTTGCCAGATTATCCGCAGTTACATGCAGTGTGGTCTGTACACTGCCTTCCAGATTCGTTCTGGTCAGATGTAAGGATGTGGTGCTGAGGATCACTGTTGCCAGAACTACCGGTGCCAGTGCCAGCAGCATCAGCAGCAGGAACAGGCTGCATCCCTGTTTTTTCGGAGTCTTTTGTTTTTTTACCTTCGTCTTTTTCATAACTTTTACCCCCCTTAATATCCAGTGGATTACTTTTACTAGCGGAAAAAGAGTGTGGCTGCACATCAGCCACGCTCTTTTCATTTCGTTCTTCTCCTTCCTCCAGCAGAAGGAAACTACTCTTATTTATTTCTGCAGCATTTTCTTTTTTCTGGCGATCACCACGCTCTGTACCACCAGGAACAGACACAGCATAGCTGCAATGGTGATACCGGTCCACCATGCCTGATCCAGACCTGCACTGGATACGATGTTCTGGATGGTGCTTAAGGACAATACTCCGAAGAAGGTTCCGATGATATTACCAACACCGCCTGTCAACATTGTACCGCCAATGATAGAGGATGCAATGGCATTCATCTCCATGCCTGTCGCATGAGAAGCCGAACCGCTTCCTACATGCAGGAAGTATACATAGCCACCGATGCCTGCCAACAGTCCGCAGAGCAGATGGGACAGGAACTTCGTTCTCTTAACATTGATGCCCAGCATCAGTGCACTCTGGTTGTTGCCGCCCACAGCATAGAAACTGCGGCCCATCTTCGTCCAGCGGAGCATGACAAACATCACTATGACTACCATCAGTGCTACTATCACACCGATTTCCACATAGGCATTTACATAATTTCCCAACTTGTTCACAGATCCCATCCCCGGAACGAACACACGTGTCTCCTTCAGTGCAGTGAAGTTTTCATTCGCCACATTGAAGGGCTTAGTATTTACGATGGTGGTCATGCCTCTGGCAAAGAACATCCCGGCCAGTGTCACGATAAAGGGCTGGATATCCAGGTACGCTACCAGGAAGCCCTGTACGATACCGAAGGCAAGGCCGATAGCAACGGCGATCAGCATAGAAATGAATACATTGCCTCCGCCAAAGTCCAGGTATACCGCACAGCTCATACTGACCAGTGCTACCACGCCACCGACGGAGATATCGATTCCACCAGTGATCATGACTAAGCTCATACCGCAGGAAAGTATGATCAGAGCTGCGTTGGCGTTCAGGATATTGAAAAACGTCTGTGGCTTTAAAAAGCCTTTTCCCTGGAACACGATAGCTCCGATATACATTGCAAAAAATACTACAATTGTGATGGTCAGCAGCAGATTGGTATCTGTCATATTTTTTAACTTCTTACCCATTTCAGCCAACCTCCTTTACGGTCTTACTCTGCTTCAGCTTCTTGCCAACAGCGGACAGCCACTCTCTTACCTTTGGCGTGCTTAATACCACCAACAGGATAACTACCACTGCTTTGTAAGCGGGAAGCGCATCCGACTGTACGTCAAATTTGTATAAGGTGGTGGTCAGGAACTGAATAACATAGGCACCCAGGATTGACGCTGCCATGTTGAACTTACCACCGCTTAAGGAGTTGCCGCCCAGTGCTACTGCCAGAATTGCATCCATCTCGATGTCCTTTGCGATCACAGAGTAGTTGATGGAGGACAGACGGCTTACCTTGATCAGTGCCGCTACCGCCACACACAGTCCTAAGATCACGAAGGTCAGGAACTTAATAAATGTGGGATTCAGTCCATTTAATTTTGAGGAATTTTCATTGATACCAACGGACTGGGTGTAAAGCCCCAGTGTCGTGAACTTCAGTACCAGGAAGATCACCAGTACGCACACTGCCGCAATGAAAAACGGTGTGGGAATGGGGATTCCGGGAATAAATCCGCCGAAATAACTGAAGGTCGGATCACTTACAATAGGAAGTTCGTTGTTGTTGATCCATGCAGCGATGGAACGGCCTGCCGTATAGAGGATCAGCGTCGCTACCATGGGCTGGATCTTGAAATACGCTACCAGCACACCGTTAAATGCGCCGAAGAGCATTGCCACCACACAGGCGATCAGAAAAGCTACGATAATGGGAGCCTGTAAGGTATCGGGTCTGGAATTGGTACCGCACAGTACCCGCAGGATCACACTGCCTGCAATAGCGATGGCCGCGCCCACACTGATATCCTGTCCGCCGGATGCGGCAGTGACCAGTGTCATGCCGATAGCCAGGATTGCCAGTTCGGAACCGTAGTCTAAGATTGTCATCAGATAGCCGGACAATACCGGATCTCCTGCGCTGTTATATCCCAGTGTGATCTTGAAAAAGCTGGGATCCGCGATCAGATTGAATACTGCCAGAATGATCAGGGCTGCAATGGGAATGAAGATTTGCTGCCGGAACAATCCGCTGAGGAAATTTTTATTCTGTTTTTCCACTGTTTTTTCCTTACTCATGTTTACTCTCACCTCCGGCAATCGTACTCATAATCTTGGTCTGGGTCAGATCCTCCCCGGACAGCTCTCCTACCACCCTGCGGTCTCTCATGACTATCAGCCGGGAACAGGTACGGAGCATCTCGTCGGTCTCAGAAGAAATGAAGGTCACGCTCATGCCTTCACCTGCCAGCTTCAGTACCAGCTTCTGGATATCCACCTTGGTGCCGACATCGATACCTCTCGTAGGCTCATCCAGGATCAGATATTCCGGATGGGTCAGAAGCCACCTGGCTAGAATTACCTTCTGCTGATTACCACCGGACAGTGACTTGATGGGAGTCTCGGCGGATGCAGTCTTAATATCCAACAGTTTGATGTATTCGTCTGCAAATTTATTAGCTTCCGCCCGGGAGATCGGTCGGAAGAATCCACGAAGCACCTGTAGTGCCAGGATAATATTCTCTCTTACGGACAAGTCACCTACGATACCGTCCCGCTTACGATCCTCCGGCAGATAACCAATGCCATGACGCATAGCATCCAGAGGCTTAGTGATCTTCACCTGTCTGCCATTCTTTTTCACTGTACCGCCAATGATACGGTCGGCACCGAAAATAGCACGGACACATTCGCTTCGGCCGGATCCCAGCAATCCGGTAAATCCGTTGACCTCACCCTTTTTGATATAGAAATCAAAAGGCTTGATCCCGGCGTCACTGCACAGATCCTTGGTCTCGAATAGGGGCTCTGTGCTTTCCGCTTTCTGATCTGCTTTCTGTTCACCCTTGATGTCGGACAGGTCATCCAGCTCCTTGCCGAGCATCTTGGATACCAGCTGTACTCTGGGCAAGTCCTTGATGGCATATTCGCCTACCAGTCCGCCATCCCGCAGGACAGTGATCTTGTCACACACTTCATATACCTGATCCAGGAAATGAGTTACGAAGATAATACCCACGCCTCTGGCCTTCAGATCACGCATCAGACCGAAAAGCTTTTCTACTTCCTGCTCATCCAGAGAGGAGGTCGGCTCATCCAGGATCAGTACTTTACAATCCATATCTACAGCTCTGGCGATGGCCACCATCTGCTGTACAGCGATAGAGCAGCTTGCCAGCTGTTGGGACGCTTTCGCAGGGATATCCAGATTCTGTAAAATCTTATCTGCGTCCTCATTCATTTTCTTCCAGTTCTGATAGATTTTGTTGGAACGTCCTATGTACATATTCTCTGCCACGGACAGATTCGGACAGAGTGTGATCTCCTGATATACAGTACTGATGCCCAGCTTCTGTGCCTCCTGCGGAGAGTGAATGGACACGGCCTTGTCTTTGCCGTCGATGAAGATCTGTCCTTCATCCTTGCTATAGACACCCGTCAGCACCTTGATCAGGGTTGACTTTCCGGCACCGTTTTCTCCCATCAATGCATGGATCTCACCTTTGTTCAGATGAAAATCCACACCCTTCAGAGCTCGTACACCGGGAAAGCTTTTGTGAATATTTCTCATTTCCAATACTTTGTTATTGTCCAAAAGTTTCACCCCTTAATCTTCTTTGATCTTTGATAAAAGAAGCGCGGAGCTAGCATGCGCCGCGCTTCTGGTCATTTACATCAGACTAGATACCGTAGTTGTCTACATCTTCCTGAGTAATGGTGGTCGCATCGAAGCCCTTCTCGTCCATGATGATGGTCTTCTCGGAGATGGTCTCACCGTTCTCCAGCTTTTTGATGATCTCATCAATATAGGAAGCCTGGAAAGGATTGCACTGTCCATCGTAGTTCCAGTTGCCTGCCTTCAGCTCTTCCAGAGCCCACTTGTTGCAGTCAAAGCCCATAACGATAACGTCTTTGCCTACGCCGTGGGAAATATTAGCCTTATCCAGAGCTGCTACCGCACCCTTAGCCATATCATCGTTCTCAGCGTAGATTACGTTGAAAGGAGTGCCTGCATCGATCACGGACTGTACGATCTGCTGTGCTTTCTCTGCGTTCCACTCAGCGGTCTGCTGTGTTACGAGATTGAAGCCGTCGTTTGCTGCCGCGTCATCCAGGGCACCGGTACGTCCCTGCTGTGCTGCAGAACCCATAACACCCTGTAAATGAATGATGTTATATTCACTTAAGTTCTGGCTCTTTAACCAGTCAACTGCGGTCTGGCCTTCCTTTGCCATATCGGATACGATGGATGCCTCATACAGGCTCTCATCTGCATCAATGGTACGGTCGAAGAGGATAACTCTGATGCCTGCATCCTGTGCGTCCTTCAATACGGAATCCCAGCCGGCAGTATCTGCTGCGGACAGAAGCAGGTAGTCAACGCCATCCTGGATGAACTTCTGTGCTGCGGTGATCTGCTCGTCGTTCTTTAAGCTGTATGCGAAGGATGCTTCGTAGCCGTTTGCCTCAGTGAAAGTATTCTTCATATCTTTATCATTTGCAGTACGATAACCGGACTCGTTAGGGTCATTGTTAATGATACCGACCTTGATCAGATCTCCGGATGCATCCGTGCTTGTAGCTCCGGCGCTTGCGGTGTCCGTAGCTGCACTTCCGGTAGCTGCGCTGCTGCCCGCATCAGAGGAGCCGCATGCTACCAGACTAAATACCATGGTTGCTGCCATTACTGCTGCTAAAATTTTCTTTTTCATTGTGTAACCTCCCAATTTTTTTGTTGTTCAAAGAACTATTTCTTTGATGATCCTATTTTATCGTGAAAAAAAGCAAAAAACCATGAAGATACCTCTCGGAAAAGTTGGAATTTTTATGGCAAAAAAGAACCACCCTCGTAAACGGTTGAATATTTTACGATGATGGTTTATTTTTCTCACAAAGTATATTCCGGCAGCCGTACCGTCACGCAGGTTCCCTCGCCATAGGTACTGGTAATGGTGATCCCATATTTTTCCCCGAAGTTCAAACGGATCCGTTCATTTACATTATAAAGTCCGTAGATTTCCGTCTCACAGGCATTTCGATTGCGGATGCCCTCCCGTACCTGTCCCAGGCGTTCCGGTGTCATGCCCCTGCCATTGTCGGTGATCCGCAGGATACAGTCACTGTCCTCCATTTCCCCATCAATGCGGATCATACCCTTTCCCCGTTTGTTCTTAATGCCGTGGTACAGCGCATTTTCCACCAGCGGCTGCAATGTGATCTTGGGTATCCGGCTGGAGTACAGTTCTTCCGGCACGCAGATTTCATATTGGAGAATATCCTGATAGCGCATCTGCTGGATTTCCAGATAGCTGCGCACATGCTGAAGTTCTTCCCTGACATCCAGAATATCCTGTCCCTGATTTAATGAAATGCGGAAGAAATCGGACAGACTGCCTACCATACTCACAACCTTTTTCTGTTCACCGGCCTCCGCCAGCCATACGATAGCATCCAGCGTATTATATAGAAAATGAGGATTGATCTGGGACTGCAGCAGTTCAAATTCCGCCTTGCGCAGCCGCACCTGCTCGGTCTTCACCTGCTCCAGCAGTTCATTGATCTTGTCGATCATGGTATTCATAGAATCGCTGAGCACCCGGGCCTCCAATCCGCCGGTCACATCCGATTGTACCGTCAGATCCCCTTTCGCCACCTGATCTGTCACCTGGGTCAGTCGTCTGATAGGTCTTGTAATACTCAGCGGAATATAATAGGATAAAAATAAACACAACATCAGGATCAATGCAAAAGCGATCACAGAAAACCGGATCATATTCACAAAAAAGTCCTGATACTGCTGTCTGCTCTCCTGGATCCCACGGATCTCATAATAGATGTATCGTGACATCGTGTCTCCTACCAGAGATGTCACGATCTGTACATCATTTTCCCAGATTTCTATATTATCTTCGTAACGGTTACCCTCACGGATATTGTCCTCGATCCTTCCAATATAGGTTCCCAGGTTATTCAGATATTTCTTTACGCTGGTCAGGCGCTTGCGATTCTCCTGTGATTCAGTTAATTCCTCCAGTCCTGCCACGATCTCATCTGCTTCCTCCAGCATGGCATGGAGACTGGATTCCTCCAGCGTCTTGTTGCCCACAATGAGGAGATAGGTCTCATAATCAAAATCCTTTTGGAAATCCAGGCTGAACTGACTGGCCATAACAGAGGAATTGACCATGTCCTCATATCTGCGATTGTTATTCCACAGATTATAGAAACAGAAGATCAGAAACAATACAAAAGGCACTAAAAGGCAAAGATAAGAATATCTTATCTTTGCCACGAGCGTAGAATGATCGTAAATTTCTTTTAACCTTTTTCTCATAAGAAGTCCTTTCCGCGATCGTGGCTATTTGATGCCGCCCCGATACTGGGTAGGTGTCATCCCCTGGGTCTTTTTGAACAGATAGGAAAAATAATGAGGGTCCTTGTACCCTACCTCCTGACTGATCAGGCTGCTGCGTTTGCCGGTGCAGCGCAATAATTCCTTTGCTTTGTTCATACGGTAATCCGTCAGATATTTAATGAAACTCATCCCTGTCTGCTGACTGAAGATCATGCTCAGATGATTCGGTGAGAAATTCACGTGGGATGCCAGCAGATTCAATGACAGCTCCTCTTCTGCATAGTTTTCCTCTATATATTTCATCACCTGCTCCACCACATCGTCATAGCGGCTGCTGGCTGCTCTGTCTCTTGCTTCCAGCGCTTTGTCCAGGATCCGTATAATATACTGTATAGCACTGTCGCTGTCCTGCTGCGTCTTCTCATCCTGGCTCGGAGTCTCCGGATCCTGCGTATCTGTTGACAGGCTTTCCAGGAAATCCGCCACGCAGAAATAGGCATCCATCGTGATGTACTGCCTGAAAATATTGGACTGCAGTGCTTTGTTGCTCAGATCCCGGAAAAATTCTTCTACGAAATAAACGACCTCTTCTCTGTCTCCCTGCTTTAAGAATTCCTGGATCCTGGTCCGATCGATCTGTTTGGGATTGACTTGCTTGATATCAAAGTGCTCTTCTTCCGTTCCCTGTGCCAGATACCCGCCATCCAGGATGCGGCTGTCCTGCACCAGATACCTGTGAGCAAAAGCATGACTGGCCTGTTCAAAGGAGGCCGGAAGCTCCCGCAGACGGTTCACCGGTCTGCCAATGCCTCCGAAATAGCGGACGTGCTCATACTTTTCCATAATATCTTTGATCTTCTCAATATATTCCTGCTGCTGAAGCTGTAACTGTTCTTCAGATTCCGCCTTTAGCAGAAATGCTTTGCCCTCCAGGTTACGGTCAAATGATACTACCGTTGTTCCGTCCTCCAGTGACCGCAGTTCTTCTTCGATGCGGATCAGGCTGCCGGAGTATTCGTCCTGTGCATGGCGCAGTGACTGCGTCTTAAATAAAATAATATTGTACCACGGTGCCGACAGATCGATGCCGAGTCTCTCCGCTGACTCCAGTAATTCTGCTGCGGTATTATCGCCAACGACCAGACTCTGGAACAGTTTTTTTCGCTCTCTGAGTGTATTTTCCTCCATCTCCTTCAAATAGCGCTCACGGATCTGGGTAGCTCTGCGTTTTTCCTCGATCTTTGCTGAGAGTTCCTCCAGTTCGGCCAGAAGTTCCTCTCCGTTAATCGGCTTGGACAAATACTGCGCCACCCCCAGTTTGATGGCTTCCTTCGCGTATTCAAATTCCTGATAACCGGACAGAATGATGATCTCGATGTCCGGAAGCTCTCTGCGGATCAGTCTGCTGAGCTCCAGCCCGTCCATAAACGGCATCCGGATATCAGTGATCACGATATCCGGACGCAGCCTCTGGATCATGGGATAGGCCAGTTCTCCGTCACCGGCCTCCCCACAGAACTCATAGCCATGAGTCTCCCAGTCGATATTATTTTTGATTCCCTCGCGGATGACGAATTCATCCTCCACCAAAAACACTTTTAACATTTTTACGATACCCTTCTTTTTACTGCGGATAGAAGTTTTTGGGGTTCCTGTCCACTTGAAATACCCTAGCGGTAGAATACCTCTCCCAGCATCAAGTCTCTCTTCAGATCACGGATCTTGGTATCCTTGTCGATATATACAGCCTCGATACCCATCATAGCTGCCCAGTCGCCCATCTGCTCAGCCGTCAGATCATAGGTAAAGGCGGGATGATGCGCACCGCCTGCCAGGATCCAGGCTTCCGCTCCGGTATACATATCCGGTTCCGGTGTCCAGAAATTGGTGGCTACGGGCAGCTTTGGCATAGGTTTCTCCACTTTCTTACAGTTCACATCATTGATGATCAGGCGGAAACGATTGCCCAGATCGATCAGGGATGTAGCAATGCCGTGTCCCTCCTTGGAAGTAAATACCAGTCTGGCGGGATCCTCTCTGTCTCCCATGGACAGAGGCTGGCATTTGATGCTGATCGGACCGTCCGCAATAGTAGGACAGATTTCCAACATATGAGCTTCCAGAATACCCTCTTTTCCCTTGACCAGATTATAGGTATAGTCCTCCAGCATGGAAGTACCCTTGGCATCCTTCACTCCCCCGGTCATGATCTTCATCAGACGCACCATGGCTGCTACTTTCCAGTCGCCTTCCGCACCGAAGCCGTAGCCTTTCTCCATCAGCCGCTGGATCGCCAGTCCCGGTAGCTGCTTCAGGGCACCCAGATCACCGAAATGGGTCACGATCGCCTGATAGTTTTTCTCCTCCAGGAAGCGTTCAAAACCCAGTTCGATCTGTGCCTGCACCGCTACATGCTTTCTGAACTCTCCGGGATCTCTTCCCTCTAATAAAATATTATACTTCTCATAGTACTCATCTACAAGAGCATTAACATCAGATTCGGAAACTGCATCTACACTCTCTGCGATCTCGTTTACGGGGTAAGCATCTACTTCCCAGCCAAACTTGATCTGTGCCTCTACCTTGTCGCCCTCGGTTACCGCTACATTGCGCATATTATCTGCCACACGCATGACACGGATATGGCTGCTCTCCACCACGCCTACCGCGGTGCGCATCCAGGATGCGAGCTTGCCCTGTACCACCGGGTCTGACCAATGGCCCACCACCACCTTACGCTCCATACGCATACGGCTGACAATGTGGCCGTACTCTCTGTCACCATGTGCAGACTGGTTCTCATTCATGAAGTCCATATCAATGGTATCATAGGGCAGCTCCTCGTTAAACTGCGTATGGAAATGCAGCAACGGTTTGCGATACTCCTGCAATCCCAGGATCCATGATTTCGCCGGAGAAAAGGTATGCATCCAGGTGATCACGCCGGCGCAGTTTTCATCCAGATTGGCTTCATTGAAGGTGCGGCGGATCAGCTCGTTGGTGATCAGGGTCGGCTTCCATACAACCTCGTAGGGCAGCACACCGGAAGCATTCAGGGCATCCACGATTTTGTGGGAATGCTCCGCCACCTTCGCAAGGCACTCGTCTCCATACAAGTCCTGCGAGCCTGTACAAAACCAGAATTGATAGTTTTTCGTCTGTAACATAAGTAATACCTCCTCTGAAAAATACGATTTCGATATTTCCATTTTACAACTTGTATGCTTCTACTAACAAGTTGTATATTTGGAGGTGAATATACCGCAGCAGGAGTTTCCCACCACGAGCTCCGGCTGGATGAGGATTTTACTCTGCTCCGGCTGCAAGGTCTCCCCTCTCAGCAGAGACAACAACAGCTGTGCGGCCATCTCTCCCAACTTCTCCTGGGGATGCACGATGGTCGTGAGGTGAAAACCATCTCCCATGGCCATGCATGAATTGTCATAGCCGGTGACAGAAATATCCTCCGGAACACGGATCCCGCGGGAGGCCAGTGCCGGAATGATCTGCATAGCGATCTGATCGTTATAGCATACGACGGCATCCAGTGAAATCCCCTTTGCCAGTAGTCGCAGAATTCCTTCCCGGGGATGTACCTTTCTATCCTCCGTATGGAACCATATCACCTTATCGGGATCGTAGAGCATACCCGCTTCCTGTAATGCCTGCACATAGCCGCGATGGCGGTTCTGCCCCTGGATGTCATCCGCCTTGAAGATTCCGGCAATACTACGGTGCCCATTGTCTAACAGATACTTTGTGATCATATATCCGCCCCTGCAGTCATCCATCAGCACCTGTGGTCTGTCCTCCATCCGGTCGAAGCAGCCCTGTATGAACACGTAAGGGATTCCATAGCTTTCGAGCTGTTCATATAAATGCAGATGCCTGCAGCTGATCTGGCTTTTACTGGGTTCGATGATGACTCCGTCGATGTCCTTCTGCAACAGTTCTTCGAGACATCTGGCTTCCTGACTTCTGGAATTGTGGGTATTTTTCAGCAGAATACTATAGCCTTCAGCCGTGAGGACATCATCAATCCCCTGAATGACCCTCGGAAAAATATAATCCGACAGATAAGTGGTCACTACAGCTATATTGTGGGATTTATGTCCGGGACGTAACCGCTCCGATACAAAGGTTCCTTTTCCATGCATTGCATAAATATATCCTTCCTGTTCCAGGATCGCCAGTGCTTTCCGGACAGTCTGACGGCTCACCTGATAAGCAGCCGCCAGTTGGTTCTCAGAAGGCACACGATCCCCCGCCCGCAGTTCTCCCCGGTGGATCTGCTCCTCCAGGTCATGATGCATTTTATAGTATTTCAGCTGTTTTTCTTCCATTGATGAAAGCCTTTCTCTTTCTCTATCTGGATTTTACCTATCCAAATCTTGTTTCCAGACAACACTGTTCCTATATTTCTCATCATTTTTCACTTTCCGGCATGATCAGCTTTCTGAGCTCTTCCGCACCGCTGACAAAATCACTGGTTATGGTATCATTATGAATGACATGATCGCAGATTTTCCGGTTGCGTTTTTCCGCATCAATGGACAGGATCCGCAAGGTCTTCTCCTCGGTGTCGTAGTCAGATTCTATGATGTCGGCAATCAGCTTTTCCTTGTCGCGCGCCACGTATATAATGTGCGTTGGAAAAGACCGTTTCATGGCGATAGCGCCGCACATATCCACCGGGATCACAGCAAACTTCCCCTGATCCAGTAGCTCACGGATATCTTCTTTTCTCGTTCCGTAACGTACTCCCGCATAAGCTGTTTTTTCAAAAAAATCCATCCGGTCGAAGGCTTCTTCTGAAACATACCGGTGTCCGTGACGTTCCGGTTCCGTGCAATAATTCACCGGGCGCACAAACAACTGCTCCGCGCGGATATTCTCTGTCGTATTTCCACCTTTGCTGCCGCACAGAGCTTCTGTGATCTCACGTTTCCCGGAGCCGGAAGGCCCCACCAGTGCAAGTACCGCCGGAGCGGTGATCTTCTCCGGCTTTGAAGTGGAGGCTTTCATGATCTGACGCACCAGCGACACGAATTCAGCCATGGTATTCACAGACAGGAGCCCTGTCATTTTGGCATTCCATGGCTTCCGCATCAACACCGGATACTCTGCCTTGCTGTCCAAAATATTGTGAATGGCATCATCCAGTACAATATCAAAATGTACACGGTCTTTCGCACTTCCCAATATAATATTCTCCGGTGGAAGCTCCGGGAACTGCGTCATGATCTGCTCTGCCCGCACTCCCATAAAATGCGGTGATACCGCCGTAATAAAAAAAACATCCGCAATCTGCATCAGCCGGCGGATCCCACGCTTTGTCTCCTCCGTGGGAATCTGCCGGCTGTACAGCTCGGGATCGTTATAAAATTCTTTGATCACCGAAGTTCTTCCCTCATTGGCCCAGGAAGTGATCTCTTCCAGGCGATAAGGCTTCTCCGGATGATATTTTTCATTTGCCATACGGATGGCTATGCTGTTAAACGGGGCGGTGACATCGTCCCAGTCAATACCGATACTAGGTCTGAGCATGCTGTGCTTCCTCACTTTATACAGATACATTCTACTATTATATGCGATCTGTATTCAGCATAGCATAAACCGGTGCACAGCACAATCCATACATGCCGGATATCTCTAGCCTTTCATGGTCTCTTCCAGGATATGCAGACAGTTCTGCATGGATGCTTCAAATTCTTCTTCATTATTATTTTGGAACAGGATCAGATCATCCTTCACCTTAGGATCATCCAGATTCTCCGGAATGGAGAAATCACAGGATGCAATATACTCATCCCAGTGTGTCAGCTTCCAGGTATCTCGATCGGAATTTCTGGCGATCATACGCTCATGTACGATCTCCGGAGATGTTTCCACCCATACGACCACCAGCGTTGCATTTTTCTCTGCAAGCTTGGCTTTCAGATTATGAATATAATCCATATCCCGGATTTCCTGGGTAAAGGGTGCATTGATCAATACAATATCGTCATAATCCAATGCTTCCATAGCCAGATCCACAACACACTCGTACTCATAGTCACGGATATTTTTTTCAAAAAAGTCACTGCTTCTGTCATAAGGCTGTCCCGCTACTACAAATATCTGTTTTGACAATGTGATCAAAGTATCCTTGTCCAAATATACCACATGCTGCAGTCTCTTCGCCAAAGCTTTGGAAATATAAGTTTTTCCGCAGGCGGGCGGTGATGTTACCAGGATCAATTTCTTAACCATAAAAATCTTCCTTTCCGCTAGGTATTGTTTATTATTATCCTTTTCATTAGATATAGCGCGATTTTTTGAGATTGTCAACTATTTATCAAACTTTTTGGCTGTTGACTTGTCAACATCCATGTGTTACACTTCATAAAGTTGTTGTTTCATCAACATTTTATAGGAGGATTGTCCATGCAGGATCGTTTTGAAAGATTCGTTGTATCGATCACGGAATTGCACCGTTATCTGCAGAAATTAAAAGAACTGGAAATGGGGCAATTAGACTTAAAAGCAGGTTACACTATGTGTCTGTATCACCTGGGAAAACATCCGGAGGGGCTGACTGCCACACAGCTGACAGAGCTTTGTAAGGAAGATAAAGCTGCCATTTCCCGGACATTAAGCCAGTTAAGTGCTAAAGGCCTGGTGTCCTGTGAGTTGCCGGAAAACAAGCGTTCCTACCGTACTTTATATTATCTGACCGAGGAAGGCAGCACTGTAGTCAAAAAAATCGGTTCCCGGATCTACTCTGCACTGGCTCACGGCGGAGACGGCATGACAGAGGAACAGCGGGTGAATCTCTACGATTCCCTGGAGAGGATCTCCCATAATCTGGAACAGTACCTTGCTGAGTTCCCTTCCGAACATCCACCCAAAAAATAAGCAGGAAGAAACATTTAGCTGCCAAACTATAATAAAAAGAATAGGAATACTATCATGGAAAAAATACGTTTTATCACAGACTCCGCATCTGATATGAACCACCCCAGGGAGGATGTCACCATCCTGCCGCTGCACATACGCTTCGGCGACGACGAATATGCTGACGGAGTCACCATCAGTCACAGAGAATTCTACGAAAAGCTGATCGAATGTGACACTCTCCCCACCACCAGCCTGGTATCTCCCGCTGTCTTTGAAGACGCTTATGAGCAGGCAGTCTCCGCGGGGGAGACCGTCATCGTGATCACCATCTCCGGTAAATTGTCCGGCACCTGCCAAAGTGCCCGGATCGCTGCTGAAGATTATGAGGGTAAGGTATTCGTCGTAGACAGCATGAATGCCACCATAGGAGAGCGCATTCTGGTAGAGTATGGTCTGCAATTAAAGGATCAGGGGAAATCCGCAGAAGAAATTGTCAGCATTCTCGAAAAGGAGAAATCCAAGATCCACACCATGGGACTTCTGGACACCTTGGAATACCTGAAAAAAGGCGGACGTATCTCCTCTACCGTGGCATTCATCGGCGGTGCACTGGCCATCAAGCCTGTGGTCGCTGTTTCAGACGGTGAGATCATTATGCTCGGGAAAGCACGCGGTTCCAAAAACGGCAGTAACTTCCTGATCCGTGAGATAGAAAAAGCTGACGGTGTGGATTTCTCCCGTCCTTTCTGTCTGGGTTATACCGGTCTGAGTGATGAGCTGTTGCAAAAATACATTCACGACAGCGAGCATCTGTGGAAGGATTACGCAAAGGAACTTCCCATCAGCACTCTGGGAGCCACCATCGGAACCCATGTAGGCCCCGGAGCTGTTGCGGTTGCCTTCTTCGAACATTAAACCTATTATAATTCTTTCCATTTACTCAAGAACAGCCGCAACCTTCCGGATGTTACGATGCGGGCTGTCACACTGATCAAAAAAATCCCGAAGGCTTTCACAGTCTCCGGGATTTCTTTTATTTTTCTTTTGCTTCTCTGATCAAGCAGCTTTCTTTGCTTTCTTCTCTTTCATCTGCTTAACGAAGGTCCGTGCACCTTCCACTACCAGGAAGATTGCCAGAACTGCCATTGCAGCTGCGAAGAACAGCTGGAACCAGTCACCCCATGCAGCAGTGCCGGCACCGATCGCCTTGCACTTGTTGATCACGGTGATCACCAGGCTGGTCAGGGTTGCAGCAAGCATGAATACCATAGGGAAGAAGAACATCTTGTTGTTCTTGCCAACTTCACCCAGCCATGCAGCTACTGCCATCAGAGCGATACCTGCAAGCAGCTGGTTCGCTGCACCAAACAGACCCCAGATCTGGCTTAAGGACAGACCGCCGAGGATACAGCCGATCAGTACCATGGATACAGTACCGAACAGAGGATGTGCCAGCACCTTACGTGCGCCCTTGGCATCCTTGTAAGTAGCTTCGCCTTCCTTCAGGAACAGCTCGGAGAACATGAAACGGCTCAGACGGGTACCGGTATCCAGACTGGTCAGTGCAAATACGGATACAGACAGTGTGAGCAGTGCGTAGATCGTACCGTATGCCTTGGAGGTCTCGGTACCGAACATGGATGCAATACCTGCAGCGAATGCAGCTGCGGGAGATCCGAACTCACCGTTTAAATACTTCTGATATACTGCACCGACTGCTACCAGCGCGATGATACCCAGAGCAGACTCGATCAGCATGGAGCCGTAACCGATAGCCTTGGCATCCTTCTCGTTCGCTAACTGCTTGGAAGAAGTACCGGTAGCGATCAGGCTGTGGAAACCGGAACATGCACCACATGCTACAGTGATGAACAGCATAGGGAACAATGTCTGTCCTGCCTTGGGCTCCCAGCTGGTAAACGCGGGGATATCGAATGCAACAGTACCGGTGAAAGCACCGGCAACCACACCGATGAATGCCAGACCGATCATAGCATACAGCAGGAAACTGGACAGGTAGTCACGGGGCTGTAACAGGATCCATACGGGAACCAGGGAAGCCACTGCGATGTAAACACCTACAAATACGATCCATGCGATACGGTTCATGGCAAAACCAATGTTCAGACCTAAAACAGTAATAGCTACGATACAGATGATACCACCGATGGTAGCGGGCAGAGTCTTAACGCCCATTCTGTTGGTCACATAACCATAAATAACAGCCAGAACGATGAACAGCAGAGAGATCATTGCGGTAGACTGATTACCGGTAGGATTGGTCACAAAACCGAAAGCGGTCTTGCCGGCATCATCCGCCAGGGTCAGGAAAGTACCTGCCACAATGTTAACGAAGGAAGCGATTACCAGGATCAGCACCAGAAGTGCGAAGATGATGAAAAGCTTCTTAGCTCTGGATCCCATGGAATCCTCAATGATCTCACCTACAGATTTACCGTCATGTCTGATAGATGCGAATAAAGATCCGAAGTCCTGCAGACCGCCGAAGAAAATACCACCGATGATACACCACAGGAATACGGGAACCCATCCGAAGATGGAAGCCTGAATCGGTCCGTTGATCGGGCCTGCTCCGGCGATAGATGAAAAATGATGACCCATAAGTACGGCAGGCTTAGCTGCAACGTAATCCACACCATCTTCCTTCTCAATTGCAGGAGTCTTCTTGGTAGGATCGATACCCCACTGTTTTGCCAGCCAGGAGCCATAGAACACATAGCCGATAAACAACAGTACAATAGCGGCTACAACGATTAATAATGCTGTCATTTGTGTTTCTCCTTTTCTTAATACACAGATTTAATTTATTGCCTTTTTTACGAGTTTCTTCAGAATCTGTCCGTGGCGGTTGTGGACGATCCGACCCGAAGACAGCTCGGCGACAATCAGACGATAATTGCTCCAGCCATGGAATCCCCAGAGGTAACTCTGATAATGCCTGCACTTTTTCACCTGTGCGAGAGCATCCTCCCCGGCATGAGCGGTCAGAATGATCAGGACGACATCACTGTTCCTGTGATTGGAAGACGGCTGCACATTTGCAGTTCCCCGCTCCCAGGCGATAGCGTCCAGTTCCAGAAGACGTTCCTTAGATAAAGATTCTTCTGTGGCAAAATACACTGTCTCGTTGGTGTCAATATCTGCCACCTTGGCTTTCTTGATCAGAAAATACTGCTCATTATGGGATCCGAAGATTGCTTCGGCTGCGAATGGCGGTTCTACAGCCTCTGTTTTGATATTGTAGTAGGTCTGATAAGATCGCAGGACGCGTTCCAGCGCTTCCCCGGGAGTAAGTGTCTTTTGTAATTCCATTCTGCTTTCCTTTTAAGCATGCGTAATCGATTACATTTACGTTCATGCTATTGATAACTTTAGCACGTCGAAGTGTCAAATACAACGGATTTTTTAGCATTTCTTTACACTTTTTTTATAAATACATACTTTATCGTTATATGTTAGTCCTCTGACAGCTTTTTTCCAAGGTGCAAATTTAACCTATATACCATTACAAATTTAATCTCTTTATCTGGATAAACTTATTGACTTTTGTTGGGTAACCGGAAATCATTCTAAAAAAAGCAGCCGATTTTCATCAGCTGCCGATTTTTAGGAATGATTCTTCTCTTCCTTGATCTCCCAATGGATCAGGAAGGTCAGTGCCGCACGAAGTCCGATGATACCGGCTACGGTAACGATCTCCTTCCAGTCTCTGACAATAACGGTCTTAAGGATCTCACTGCACAACTTGAATTCCAGCCCTACAGCAAGCCCCTGCGCCAGGGTAATCTTCATATCCGGCACCCGCCGCACATAATTATAAAACCCTTTCAGACCGGAGAGAATAATAACGATCACTCCGACAAATTCAAAGAACAATATTGCCACCTGGACAATATTGTTCATCACGTTTTCCAGGAATTCAATGATAAGCTCTATGTGGAACATGCACAGCCCCCCGCTTTTCTTACACTTCTTTTTTCATTGTAGCGTATCCAAAAAGGGCGTGCAAGATGTATCTTTATCTTTTTATCAGCTATTTTTCTTCTGTTTTCAATAATTCCTGCATAGTATGCCAGCCAAGCACCGCGCATTTTACCCTGGCAGGCATGTGGGCGATATCCTGCAATACGGAGGCCTCTTCCAGCTCATCCTTCTCTTCATCGGTGATACTTCCCTTGATCATTTTCAGGAACAGATCTGCCAGATGCAGTGCCTCTTCCTTACTTCTACCAATGACCAGTTCCAGCATCATGTCCGCAGAAGCCTGGGAGATGGCACAGCCGTCTCCTTCAAAGGCACCGTCCACGACTACACCGTCCTCCACCTTCAGTTCCAGGAAAATATCATCACCGCAGCTGGGATTGACACCTTCTAACACCAGGTTTGCATCCTCCAGCTTGTGTTTGTGATACGGATGCAGATTGTGCTCCGTCAGGATCTCATTATAAAACGTTTTATTCTCCATAGCCCATCTGTCTCCTTATCCCGGCAAGACTTGTTAAAAATGCCTGTATCTCTTCTTCCGTATTGTAGACGCCCAGACTCACTCTGGTGGTGGACAATACTTTCAAATGTTGCAATAACGGCTGGGCGCAGTGATGTCCCGCCCGGACTGCGATGTGATCTGCATCTAAAACAGATGCCACATCATGGGGATGCACGCCGTCCAGCTTAAATGTCACGATGCCGTGATGATCCTCCGCTTTCTGCGATCCTAAAATATGCACCGCAGGGATCTCCTTCATCCCATCCATCAACAGTTTTGTCAGCTTTGTTTCTCTCTCTTCGATGAAATCAAAGCCAATCTTCTGCACATAACGGATAGCCTCTGCGAGGGCATAAGCACCGGCACCGTTCACCGTACCTGCCTCGAACTTATGAGGCACCTCTGCCCACACGGCTCCTGTACGGCTGACGGAATCGATCATTTCTCCACCGCATAAAAATGGGGGCATCTGCTCTAACAGCTCTCTCTTCGCATATAACACACCGATTCCCATGGGAGCGTACATTTTATGCCCGGAAAATGCCAGAAAATCCACATCCAGATCCTGTGCGTCCACTGCCATATGGGGCACGCTCTGGGCTCCGTCTGCCACGAAATAAGCGCCTGCCTCATGTGCCAGCTGTGCAAAACGCTTGATATCATTTTTACAGCCCAGCACATTGGATACCTGGGTCATGGCAACGATCTTCGTTCGGTCGCTCAGTGCCTCCTTAAAAGCTTCCTCGGTATATTTTCCGTCTTCGGTGCACTCCAGATACTTCACCACTGCTCCGGTCCTGGCTGCCGCCTGCTGCCAGGGCAGAAGATTGCTGTGATGCTCCATAATGCTCACCAGGATCTCATCTCCCGGTTTCAGTACCAGGGATCCGAAACTGTACGCCACCAGGTTTAAACCTTCCGTAGCATTGCGGACGAAGATGATCTCCGCCGCTTCCTTCGCATTCAAAAACTCCCTTACCGTCTCTCTGGCTTCTTCGTATTTTTCGGTTGCCGCCTCTCCCAGCTCGTATAATCCGCGCAGGGGATTGGCATTGTATTTTTCATAAAATTCCCGCTCTGCTTCCAGGACACAGGCCGGCTTCTGTGAAGTCGCTGCGGTATCCAGATAGATCACTTTCTGATTCTCCAGCAGAGGAAAATCCTTGCGGATCTCGTTGACTGAAATACTCATACTTCCTCCTGTTATCTTACTCTTTACGCTTCCTCTTCTTCCACGGCTCTGCCCAGGAACTTTTGTACCTTTGCCTGTGTGGAAGCGTCAGGAATCTTGCGGCAGACCGCATCCACCTTCGCCATCGCCATCATCTCATAGATCTGCTCTCTGTTCATGCCGCGGCTCTCTAAGTAGAACAGCAGCTCATCATCCAGCTTACCGATGGTGGCGCCGTGATTGCCTTCCACATCTTCCTCCGCACAGAGGATCAGGGGAATGGTCTGATTCACCACATCATTGGACAATAACAGTACGTCCTCTTTTTCATTGCCTACCGCACCCTTGGCACCCCATTTGAAGTCAATGGTGCCGCGGTATAATTTGAAGGCATGATCTCTTAACACGCCTCCGGCCTGCATATTACTCTGCGTCTTTTTGCCCTCATGCAGAGCCACATAATTCATATCCAGTCTGCCTTCGCCGTCTACGATATAGGCGGTATCCGTGTTCACGCTGCTCTCTCTGCCCTGCAGAGTGGTCTTACATCCAAGGTAGGTATTCTTCCCGCCCAGGATCAGCTGGATGACTTCCAGGGAAGCCTTCTCCTCACACAGGGCACCGATATCATTCATAAAAGTAAAATCACTGCCCAGTCTCTGCACCTGGATCAGCCGGAGCTTCGCTCCTTCTTCCAGATACAGTCTGGTGGATACCGCTGCCTGACCTGACGCCTCCCTGTCGGAAGCAAAGTCCTCGATCACGGTGATCTCACTGTTTTTACCTGCTTTTACCGCTACAGCTCCCGCCTGTAAGCTGTTCTGTGCATAGGCATAATCAAGCAGTAACGGCTGCACCTCTGTCACATCCGCGGGCACCTCATAATGTTTTGCTTTTACTCCCGCTGCGGCAAGCAGACCGTCCATATCTTCCCCCATACCGGAGGCAATCCCTGCAAAATCCGCATTCCAGGGCTTAGATCCTTCGTTTTCAGCGGTCGTTATCTTCTCCGGCAGAGTGACTTTTGCCTCTCCGGCCGCGGGGATCTCTATTCTCTCCAACTGCGTCTCATTCATACGAAGCCAGTTCCATGTCTTAGAGGGCAGTCGGTTGATGGTCATATTATATTCTTTTTCCATATTCTGTCCTCCCTTTACCCGATGCTGCCTTTCATCTCCAGGCGGATCAGGTTGTTCATCTCTACCGCATATTCCAACGGCAGCTCCTTCGATACATTGTCCGCGAAGCCGCTGACGATCATGGCTCTGGCGTCCTCCTCGGAGATGCCGCGGGACATCAGATAGAACACTGCCTCGTCGCTGATCCTGCCGATCTTCGCCTCATGCCCGATATCGGCATCCTGGGTACGGATATCCATCGCCGGGATGGTATCGGAGCGGGACTTATCATCCAGCATCAGGGACTGACAGGATACCGCAGATTTACTCTTTGCCGCACTGTTCTTCACTACCACGGAGCTTCGGAACGTACTGATCCCGCCATCCTTGGAGATGGACTTCGTGTTGATATAAGAAGTGGTCTCCGGTGCATTGTGAACCACTTTCGTACCGGTATCCAGATTCTGACCGGCTCCGGCGAAAGTAATACCGGTAAATTCCGCTCTCGCTCCCTTACCGTTCAACACGCTCATTGGATAGAGATAGGATACGTGGGATCCGAAGGAACCGGATACCCATTCTATGGTACCGCCTTCTTCCACCAGCGCCCGCTTGGTGTTCAGATTGTACATATTCTTGGACCAGTTCTCGATGGTGGAGTAACGCAGTTTTGCATTTTTCCCCACGAACAGCTCCACACAGCCGGCATGGAGGTTCGCCACGTTGTACTTCGGGGCGGAACAGCCCTCGATAAAATGCAGGTATGCACCCTCGTCCACAATGATCAGGGTATGCTCGAACTGTCCGGCTCCCGGTGCGTTCAGTCGAAAATAGGACTGTAAGGGGATCGTCACGGACACTCCGGGGGGAACATATACGAAGGAACCACCGGACCACACAGCACCGTGCAGCGCTGCGAATTTGTGGTCTCTGGGGGTCACCAGCTTCATGAAATGTTTCCGCACCATATCCGCATATTCCCCGTTCAGGGCACTCTCCATATCGGTATAGACTACGCCCTGGGCTGCCACTTCTTCTCTGACATTGTGATATACCAGTTCGGAATCATATTGTGCCCCCACACCGGCGAGGGACTTCCGCTCCGCCTGTGGGATCCCCAATTTTTCGAAGGTATCCTTGATGTCCTCCGGCACTTCGGACCATTTGGCGCTCATATGGGTATTAGGTTTTACATAGGTTACGATGTCTTCCATGTTCAGACCCTCAATAGAGGGACCCCAGTCGGGAACTTCCATCTCATTATAGATCTGCAGAGACTGTAATCTGAAATTTGCCATCCATGCGGGATCCTTCTTTTTCTCGGAAATCTCCGCCACAATATCGGGAGTCAGTCCCTTTTTAATACGATAGACGTCCTTCTCCTCATTACGGATATCATAAATGCTTCTGTTGACGTCTTCCACGTATGTCTTTTCACGTTCACTCATTCAGATCGTCAACCTCCTTATGCTTCCAGAAAACGCTCGAAACCATGCTCGTTGATCTCGTCTACCAGGGAAGCGTCGCCGGATGCCACGATCTTACCATTCACCAGTACATGGGTCTTGTCCACATGGAGAGACTCTAAAATTCTGGTGCTGTGGGTAATGATCAGCAGCGCACCCTTTTTGTCCTTCTGGTATTCTTCCACACCCTTGGATACCGTACGTACCGCATCCACATCCAGTCCGGAGTCGGTCTCATCCAAGATTGCCAGAGAGGGTTTTAACATAAGTAACTGTAAGATCTCCGCCTTTTTCTTCTCGCCTCCGGAGAATCCCACGTTCAGATCACGATCACCGTAGGAAGGATCCATCTGCAATACTTCCATTGCCTGCTCCAGCTCCTTTTTGAAGGTCCACAGCTTGATGCGGGAACCGCTTCTCTGTTCCACGGCATTACGAATGAAATTCCGAAGCGATACTCCGGGTACCTCCAGGGGATTCTGGAAGGACAGGAAAATACCGTCCTTCGCTCTCTGGTCTGCAGTTTCCTCTAATAATTCCTTCCCTTTGAACAGGATCTCACCACCGGTCACCTCATACCGGGGACTTCCCATGATGGTGTAACCCAATGTGGATTTGCCCGCACCGTTGGGTCCCATGAGGACATGGGTCTCTCCGGGACGAACCTCTAAATCTATTCCATGAAGGATGGGCTTGTCCTCTACACTTACGGACAAGTTACGCACCTGTAATAATTGTTCTGACATATACTTCCTCCTATCTCTAGCGTCCAACTAGGAATTACTATATCATTATATACAAGCATCTGCAAATATGCAACATATAATTCCTACAAAAGTACCGTACATTCTATTCAAATTGTATTACACTTTTTTGTATTACATTTTTTAGTTAGCAGTAACTTACTATAAAGTAAAACACAAGCCATTGCGAGGAGTTCTCTTTTTCTCTCACAATGGCCTTTGCTTTTTCTCTTTTTATGCTTCTTCTCTATCCAAAAGGTTCTTCATGCTCTTGGTGCTGATCCACAGGGTAGATGTATTATGCAGAAGAGCGGACGTAGTGGGAGGAATGATTCCTGCCACACCTAAAATGATCAGTCCGGTGTTGATCCCTACGATCATGCGATAATTTTTATGGATCCGCGCCATCAGGGCATTGCTCAGCTCCTTCAGTGTCGCTACTTCCTGTAAATTATCTGCACCGATGGTCACATCTGCGATCTCTCTGGCGATCTGTGCGCCCTCGCTGATGGCAATCCCTACGTCTGCCGCTGACAATGCCGGGGAATCGTTGATGCCGTCACCGATCATAATGACTTTATGACCTGCCTGCTTCTCCTGCTCCACGAACCTTGCTTTGTCCTCCGGCAACACCTCGGAATAATACTCATCCACGCCGACGGTACCCGCAATTGCCCCGGCGATACGGTCGCTGTCTCCTGTCATCATGACTACCTTGCGGATTCCGAGACTCTTCAGCTGTCGGATGACCTCCGGAGCCTCTTCTCTGAGAGGATCCTCGATGCAGATCACTGCAGCCAGCTTGCCGTCAATTGCCATATACAGGCGGGAGTATTCCTCAGGCAGCTGATCGAACAGCTCCTGTCTGCCCTCCGGGATCTGTGCCTGCTCATCCTCAAATACGAAATGGTAGCTGCCGATGATGATCTTCTTGCCATCCAGAGTAGAAGAGATTCCATGGGCTACAATATATTCCACTTTGGTATGCAGCTCTTCATGTACCAGCTCCTTGCGGGCTGCTTCCCGCACCACTGCTTTTGCCATGGAATGAGGAAAATGCTCCTCCAGGCAGGCAGCGATCCGAAGCAGTTCCTCTGCGGGTTGTCCGTTAAAGGATATCACATCCGCCACGGTAGGCTGTGCCTTGGTCAGGGTTCCGGTCTTGTCAAATACAATGGTGGTGGCATCTGCCATAGCCTCTAAGTATTTGCCGCCCTTCACCGTGATCTCATAGGTGCTTGCCTCACGGATCGCAGACAATACCGCTAACGGCATAGACAGCTTCAATGCGCAGGAGAAATCCACCATCAGCACGGATAATGCCTTGGTCACATTCCGTGTGAACATCCATACCAGACCGGTGCCTAAGAAAGTATAGGGTACCAGCTTATCTGCCAGGTGCTCTGCCTTACCCTCCAGAGAGGATTTCAGCTTCTCGGATTCCTCGATCATGGTCATGATCTTCTCATATTTGCTGGAGCCGCCGTTTTCTTTCACACAGATAGTCAGCTCGCCTTCTTCTACCACAGTTCCGGCATAGACAGTTCCACCGGGGATTTTTCTCACGGGGACGGATTCTCCGGTCAGAGATGCCTGGTTCACCATACCTTCTCCATCCGTCACTGTACCGTCGAAAGGAATCACATTGCCCATGTGGATCCTTACCAGATCACCCGACTTAATGGATGTGGACGGCACCAGGATCTCCTGTCCGTCGCTCACAACCCATACCTTGTCAATGTTTAAGGACATGCTCCTCGCCAGATCACCGACAGACTTTTTGTGCGTCCACTCCTCCAAAATCTCACCGATGCCTAACAGGAACATCACAGAGGCTGCGGTGTTGTAATCACCACGCAGCACAGATACACCGATAGCAGTGGCATCCAATACCGGTACTTCGATCTTGCCCTTCGCCAGAGTCTTCACGCCGTGCCAGAGATATTTGAAAGACTTCACTGTGGTGATCACGGAACGGATATCCATGGGCAGAAACAGCCTGATCCCATAATGCATTACCACTTTATTGATCAGCTGATCCTTATATTCCCGGTTCATCTCTCTGCCGGAATTAGCAAGATAGTTCTCCGGCACTTCTGTACCCTGATATGTAAAATTCTCCAGTGTCTTCAGTGCCTCCTCCCTGGAACCGGTATAGACTACCGTAACATCCAGGGTACGCTCCTGAATTTTGGCACTGACAATATTACTCTGTCCGTCCAAATAATATTGCAGTGTATCTGCCTGTGCAAAGCTCATACGGCTCTGCAGAATGTGAACCCTGAGTCTCCCCTTTATCTCATGCTTGATCACAAATCTCATAATTTATGCCTGCTTTCATGAAGGGATCATTCTTCTGTTGCAGTCTCTGCTGCCTCAACCCCACCGTCATATTCTTTTGCTGCCTGTGCTGCTCTGTCCTCGTTGATCTGCTGGGCCTCTGCGTAGATATCCTCTGCGTTCTCCTGGATAGTGGTCGCAGTCTTCATGACACACTCTTTTGCACGCAGAACTGCTGCGGTGCAGTTGGTGTACAGCTTCTTCGCATCCTTGCTGGACAGTACTTTGATACCTGCGGTTCCGAACAGAACGCCTGCTGCGAAAATACCGGTTTTTGCTTTATCAATCTTTTTTAAACATTTCAACATAATTCATTTCCTCCTGTGTGAATTCTTTGGTTTATTCTATTTATGAATGAATATTATAATCACCTGTTTTTCTTATTTCCAGTTTTTTCTTCTTTACTGAAAAATTTTATCATTAAAAAAGGCCAGTGGATCAAAATCCACTGACCTTCTTGTATTCCTGTAATTTTTCTTTTGCTGCCGGGGTCAGATTCCTAGGCACCTGAATCTGGATCACGACATACTGATCGCCGTGGGCATTTTTATCCTTCATGGATACCACACCCTTGCCTTTCAGACGGATCTTACTGCCGGACTGCGTACCTTCCTTCACTTTGCACATGACATCGCCGTACAACGTGGGCACACGGATCTCACCGCCCAAGGCCGCAGTAGTATAGGGGATATTGACCGTGGTATACAGATCCTGTCCTCTACGCTCCCAGCCCGGTTTCTCCTGTACCGTCACCTTCAGATACAGGTCACCGCTCTCACCGCCGGAGTAACCTTCACCGCCCTTACCTTTCAGGCGGATACTTTTACCGGTATCGATACCTGCCGGAATGTGCACCTGCACGGATTCGGACTTGCCGGTAGCCGGATCTCTTAAGGTAAAGGTCTTGTCGCAGCCATGCATTGCTTCGTCAAAACTGATGGTGATGCCGGATTCCACATCCTGACCTTTGCTGCGGTAGTTCGCCCGGCTGCCCCGTCCGGAGCCTTTCTGTCCCTTGAAATACTGTCCGAACAGATTGTCAAAAATATCCTCATCCCCGCCGAAGCTGCCGAAATCCCCGGTACCGAAACCGCTTCCTCCGGTGCTGTAATGGAACGTGCCGTTGCCAAAGCCGCCGAATCCATCGGTGCCGAAGCCGCCTCCGTTCTTAAACTGCTCCTGATACTGTCTGGCTGCCTCCTCGTTAAATCCCTCCTGGAAAGCAGCAAAACCATAAGTATCATATAGTTTCTTCTTTTTTTCATCCCCCAGCACATCGTAAGCTTCGTTGACTTCCTTCAGCTTCTCCTCTGCCACAGGGTCTCCTGCATTGGTATCCGGATGGTATTTTTTCGCCAGTTTCCGGTATGCTTTTTTTATCGCTGCGGCGTCCGCTGTCTTGCTGACACCCAGTACTTCATAATAATCTCTTTTTGTTGTCTTCGTCATATTCCCTCCATTCTGCCCAACCGGTGAGCCACACAACCAAGACGTTTTCCATGTAAAAATCAGCCACACAGTTTCCTGCGCGGCTGACCACTTCACATCTCTTTTCAAACAATTGTCTGCTGTTGCAGTCGCTTGTTCCTCTTACAGAGATTATATTATCACTATAGATTAGCACTCGCAAGTCCAGAGTGCTAAAAAATATATTAAATAATCATAAAATCCATAAACCGGCTATTACAATTTGCCACCCTTAGAACCGCCAAAGCTTGCGGAATTCAAGATATTGGTGTCAAAGGTAAAGGTCAGTCTCTCCTCGGTGCGGGCTCTCTTCAAAGACAGCTGGATCATACGGTCCAGAAGCTCTTTGTAAGGAACTCCTACCGGCTCCCACAGATAAAATGCCAGAGATCCGGGGATCGTGTTGATCTCATTGAAATACAGCTTGCCGTTGTCTTCGTCAATCATAAAGTCGATACGGGACACACCGTTACAGCCCAGTGCTTTAAAGGATCTGACTGCCAGCTCCCGGACTTCCTCTCTCTTCTCCGGAGACAGCTCTGCGGGGATTTTGCGGGATACGCTCGCCATGCCCTTGGAGCCGCTGCCCTTGGCATTGCTAACGTATTTATCTTCATAACTTAAGATATCTTTGGTGTGCAGGGGTTCTTCGCACTCGGAAGCAATAGCGTCATTCTCATCTCCCAGTACCGAGCAGTTGATCTCACGTAAATTGGTGATGGCGTGCTCCACCAGCACTTTGGTCGCATACTTGAACGCATCATCGACGGATTGGGTCAGTTCCACACGATTTTTAGCTACACTGATGCCTACGCTGGAGCCTAAGTTGACCGGTTTTACGATCACCGGATATCCCAGTCCTTTTTCCACTTTGTCGAGCAGAGTCTCTATCTGCGCATAATCCGACAGGGTATACAGCTGCGCATCCAGTACCGGAACATCACACTCCTTTAATACAGCTTTCATGATGTATTTGTCCATACCAATGGCGGATGCGGTCACATCACAGCCCACGAAGGGGATGCCCATGGTCTTCAGGTAACCCTGGAAAGCACCGTCCTCCACATTGGTACCGTGGACTACGGGAAAAGCCACGTCGATCTCTACCGGTTTCTTCCCGCCGAACAGCTTCACCGGGAACGGCGTCAGGAATACCTTTCCATCCTCATTGGTCATAATGACTCTCTGGGATTTTTTCAACAGTTCGTCGATATTTTTATAGGATTCGATCTTGCCGATCTCCTCACCGATGTACATTTCATTACGCTTGGTCATATAGACCGGGATCACTTCGTATTTGTCTGTGTCCATGCTCATGACAGCCTGGATGCCGGAGATTACGGATACCTCGTGTTCTACACTCTTGCCGCCAAACAGCATTGCTACTCTTGTCTTCATTTATTTTCCCTCCTGAATTTTCCTACTCTCTGTCAACTATCCGGAACCACTTTCGCGAAATCGCCTCTGAGTCGTCTAATAGTTATCCGTCAGGTCATTCTCTAATAAAATATACTTATGTCCCTGCCCTTTGATGGCATAGGCGTAAGATACAGCTTCCTCCAGCTTGTCGAATACCAGGCATTTCTCTTCCGGGAATCCCTTCTCCAACACGCCCTCCCTGATGGGCTCGGTGTGCCGTCTGCCCACTAACAGGATGTAATCGCAGCAATCCGCTGCGTAGTTACCGAATTTATGATTGTATTCTGCTTCCTTGTCACCCAGCTCCACCATGCCCGGCGTGATCAGGATCCGGATACCGTCAAACATAGCCAGCGTCTCGACCGCTGCCCTGGAACCTACGGGGTTGGAATTGTAAGCATCATCGATGATCGTCACCAGACCGTGCTCCCGCATCTGCATACGATGGGGCACCGGCTCGATCCGGCGTACCGGGATCCGCAGTTCCTGTAGCGTCATGCCCATTCTATGAGCAACTGCGATAGCCCCCACCACATTGATGACATTGTGGGCACCGATGAGACGCATCTGGAATCTCTCGCTCTCGCCGTCCGGGGTCACTACCGTGAACTCCGTACCTAACTGGGATACCTTCACATCTTTGGCACAGTATCCTGTCCCTTCCGTCTCAGAATAATAGAAGATCTTCTCCGGGGTCTGATCATACGCGGGAGAAGCTGCCTGTTGCTGAATATAATCGTTGTCACCGTTCAAGAACAGCATGCCGCCTTCCGGCAGGGCATCCGCCAGCTCGAACTTCGTCTTCTGAATATTCTCCATGTTAAAAAAGGTCTCTAAATGCTGCGGTCCGATAGATGTGATCACACCGTGATCGGGATGCACCATATCGCAGATCTCCTTGATATCGCCCACATGGCGGGCACCCATCTCACAGACGAAGATCTCCGTGGTGGGCTTCAGGGAACCGCGGATGGTCCTCACCACACCCATAGGCGTATTGAAACTCTCGGGCGTCACCAGTACATTATATTTTTCCTGTAAAAGTGTCTGCAAATAGAACTTTACGCTGGTCTTGCCGTAGCTGCCGGTCACACCGATGACGGTAAGTCCCGGGACGCTTTTCAGCTTTCTCACAGCATCATTGATATAATGCTGATTGATCCCCGCCTCCATGGGATGATTGATGACATTAGCCACAATATCCAGAAACAGATTCATAGATACCAGGATCAGGCACAGTCCCGGGATCTGCTTCATTCCGCCCAATCCACACACCAGAGCGAATACCGCAGCCGTAAAAACCAGCTCCGTAGCGAGCAATCTCTTGACCCGGGCGGTATACACCAGTTTTTTCTTCGTGTTCATCCGCTTCATGGCACGATATACCACGATGATCACGAGCAGTACCAGATACTCGAAGATTTCAAGGGCAAGGTATGGGAACACACAGGTCACAATGCCCAGTGCCAGACCAAAATAGAGAATCCATTGCAACCGGAACTTCTTCTTCAGCCAGTGAAGGTGTTCTTTATTCTTATAGCCGTTCTGCTGGAACATATGCATGTTATACCGCATGGTATAAAAATATGCCGGAACAGCAAGCACGACCGCTATCAGCACACGTATGATCATTTCAGATATGCCTCCATAATTCCCCGGAACTGTGCCGGCTTCTCAAGGAAAGAAAAATGACCGGTTCCCGGGATCACTGCCAGGCCGCAGTTGGGTATCTTCTCTTCCATAATATGTGCATCCCGGATAGGAGTTGCCGTATCCTGATCTCCCCAGATCAGCAGCACTTCCTGACGGATCTTCGGAAGCAGCTCCGTCAGATCCTCATTCACCGCCTTCACCATACACTGACGCATCATGGGTGTCGCATTGCGGTAGTCTGCCGATCCCTGTCGGCTCCTCCAGTCATCGATCACCTCCGGGAACATAGCATAGATCAGCTTCATGTTCAGGAATTTCTTCAGGATCTTGTACTTGCGGATCTTCCATTTCTGTGCAGTAGTCCGCACCGGCAGGACACCGGCACTGTCGATCAGGATAATATTCGTGATCTCAAAAGGGATGCTCTCTCTGGCTGCCAGCTTGATGATCACGCGTCCGCCGTAGGAATGCCCGATGAGGGTGGCCTGCTTTACCTGCATTACTTCCATAAATCTGCAGAAAAAATCCGCAAATCCGTCTACATCCCAGGGTTCCTTCGGTTCATCGCTGCCGCCGAAGCCCGGGAAATCGAACTGGATCACACGGTACCTGCTGCCGTCAATGACACCTGCCACAGAATCATACACTCCCAGATCCGTACCCCAGCCCTGTAAGATTACGACTGTCTTATCGCCGGTACCGGTTGTTTTATAACATATATTATATCCGTCTACTACTATATTCATGATAATCCCCAATTCCAAGTCATTGCCGTTACAATCTTTTATTATAATCGGAATCTGCGACAATGGCAAGCCATATCCTAAGGATTCCGTATTCCGCTTTCCAATTTGACAACCGCTTTCATAATTCCATAAAATAATAAAAACTACCGCTTTGAGCTGACGGTAGCATCAGTCAGCCCAAAGCGGTAGCTAGTTTATCCTTTATTTTATAATGAATTAGAATCGGGATTTCACACATTCTGCTTACTGCAGTTAGGGTATTCAATTTTCTGATGCAATAAAATATTTTGCGTTGAATTGCCTACACATATTTCAAAAATTCCGGGTTCCACACAAAAATCATGTTTCTTCTCATCATAAAATGAAAACGCCATACTATCCAAAGTAATCTCTACTCTGCATACACTCCCCGCTTTCAGCGTAATGCTTTTGAATGCCTTTAACTCTTTTTCTGGTCTGATTACTGTACACTCCTCATCCCTCACATAAATCTGTACAATCTCTCTTCCGTCTATTTGGCCTACGTTTTCTATATCAAACGATATGCTCACTCTGTCTTTTGCATCATTATCTTGCTTCACCTGCAGATCGTGATACGCAAATTCTGTATAAGAGAGTCCATGTCCAAAGCAGAACATCGGCAAAATATCATTTTTCTCATAGTGACGATATCCGACCATAATTTCTTCTTCATAACAGACCATATCATCTCTCCCAAATTGTCCGTTATGACCTGTCGGTGTATCTTCATAAACACGAGGAAAAGTTTCTGCCAGTTTTCCACTGGGATTGATTCTTCCGGTGAGGATTCCCGCTAGGGCTGTGCCACTCTCCATTCCGGCATAATAAGACCACAAAATTGTACCTGCTTTTTCTTCCCATGGCATCTCCACCGGAGATCCTCCTATTAAAGTTACAATTGTGTCCGGTCTTACCTTTAATAATTTTGTAATCAATTCATCCTGATGATACGGAAGTTTCATGCAGGGACGATCCTCTCCCTCAATGTCATATTCATGATCCAACCCTCCTACAAACAGAACAATATCGCTCTCTTCAGCAAGCTTCAGAGCTCTTCTGTGATATTCTTCCTCAATTTCAGATAGGTCTGAATAAAATGCCTCCTTTTTTAATCTTCTTTTTTCTTCTCTCATCCTGCGGATCTGTTGTTGTATTTTTTCTTTGTCATCCACACTGGAAGCCTGCCAGTTTTCTCCGTTAAGCTCCTTTTTTTCCGGAATATAATACCCCGGTTCATATACTATTTCTGCATTACCTCCAAATTCCATTTTGATTCCAAGAAGCGGTGATATTTCATACAAAGCCTTAATTTCTGCACTACCTCCACCGCCCGAGTGAATTCGGTCTGCGTTACAACCTATGACTGCAATTTTCTTATGATATGTATTTCCAAGTGGCAATAATTTACTATCATTTTTCAATAAAATAACAGATTTTTCCGCTGCTTTTTTCAACACCTGCCGGTGCGCCATAGTATTATAGGAGCCGTTTTTTCGATGTACCGCTTCCTTTCCAATCATTTTTAACTTAAACATTACTCGCAAGATGTTACGCACCTTTGCATCCAGACACGCCATATCTACTGATTCATCCAAGATCCTTTGTTTCAAAGGTTCTGCCAGACAATATTCGTCGAAATTATCAAATACTGACATTTCAATATCAAGTGCTGCCTGCCCCGCATCTAACGTATTATGCACTGCTCCCCAGTCACTGATTACAATTCCTTCAAATCCCCATTGATCACGCAATACTTCCTTCAGCAACAGATTATTTTCACAGCAATAGGTACCGTTTAATCTGTTATAGGCTCCCATAACCGAATAAACATCTGCCCTCTGCACAGACTGTCGAAACGCCGGGTAATATATTTCCTGCAAGGTTCTCTCATTTACTTTAGTGTCCACATGCAGTCGATTAGTTTCCTGATTGTTTGCCACAAAATGTTTTACACAGGCTGCCACATCATTCTGCTGTATTCCCTTTATCAAAGCAACTGCCATCTCTGCTGTCAGCACGGGGTCTTCACTCAAATATTCAAAGTTTCTCCCACATAAGGGACTTCGTTTGATATTAATTCCCGGCGCCAAAATCATGTCTTTTCCTCTGCCTCTGGCTTCCGCTCCCAGGACCTTGCCAACTTCATATGCAACATCGACATCCCATGTAGATGCTATAGCACTATTACTTGGAAGATAAGATACATAATCATCAGTATTGCCCAGGGGAATCCATTTATCATTTTGAAACTCATTCCGAACACCCATAGGTCCATCTGAAAATTTCATAGAAGGTATTCCCAGTCTTTCTACCCCTTTATTCTGAAACAATCCATTTCCATGAACCATCCCGATCTTTTCATCCAAGGTCATCTGTTCCAATAATTCAGTTATTATTTTTTCTGTCTTCAATGTAAAAATACGCCTTTCTCTTCTGCTTCTTTTTGAGTTTTCTGCAACATTTTTCTCCTTTCTTTTGTAGAAAATGGAGATTTCATGCCACTGTCCGCTACCTGTTTCACTAATTCGTAATCAAACTTCTCTCTTACCTGCCATTTATCATTGTCGATAACCATATAATTTTCTGTCTCTTCTGTACAGGCCGGCCAAGTAATCGTTTCATCAATGAATGGAATTCCTGTTTTAGCAAAATTCACCCATGCCTTGCACATTTTTTCTTCTAGTTTATCCGTGACTCCCGGCATATTAGCCACGGGAACCTTATCTGTATTATGAAATACAAAAGCCAGATCAGAACAATGCCATGCCGGCTTTCCATCATCCAGAGGAAATTCAACAGCAAAGACATATGCATATATATTAGATTGTTTATATGTCTTTCTCTTTTTCACAAAATCAATTACCGGTTTTCTGAAAAAAATATCATATGTAGTTAAGTCTGCAATGCTTCTTCCCGGGTATGCCTGCGCGTATGCCTGAATCACAGACTGAGTATGTTCACCAAATCGTTTTTCGACAATCCTGATCAATTCCTCTTGTGTCATTTGATTCCTTCCGATCAGCCCGGGTGCAAATCCCATCTCTCCGAACACACTTCCTATTAACACCGGCACCTTTTGGGCATATTCCGAAAATCCAATTTTTAAGGGATCCCCCATGTAATAAGAGTTCCGAATCGGATGTCCTCCTATATAACCACCTTCAGCCAGTACTTTATCGGATACTTTATTATAAGCATCTGCCAGCTCTCTGTAAGGCATATCCTCCCATTTCTCAATATCCGATTCTTCCATATTAAGCTCCTGCAGCATTGCTCGGATCAGTGGTTTGGCATCTGTATTCTCTTCATCAATAAAATCTTCCAATACGCCGCTCTGAATAATCGCTTTATGATACAAGCCATCAGCCTCCGGTGTCTGCATCAGCGTCCATATTTTCATGCCTCCTCCGGATTGCCCGAATAATGTTACATTTTGAGGATCCCCGCCAAACGCTTCAATATTGTCTCTAATCCAGCGCAATGCCGCTACAATATCAGCATTTCCAACATTTCCCGAGTTCCAATATTTTTCTCCATATTCTGACAAATTCAAATATCCCAAAAGATTTAATCTATGATTCAATGATACTACAACCACATCTCCAAATTGGCTTAAATTTGTACCGTCATATGCTATCTGTTCGATAGAAGATCCTGCGTAGAATCCACCTCCATGAAGCCATACCATAACCGGTTTTTTTGCCAAAGTATCCAACGTCTGCGTCCAAACGTTCAAATACTGACAGTGTTCATCCATAGGCCAGTATCTATGAGGAACCATAATTTCACCGTTGGGAACATCCTGGGTTAACAATGGACATACATAGCCATAAGAAGTAGCATCTTTTATCCCATCCCACGGCTGAATTTCCTCCGGCATCTGAAATCTTTTTGCATTTGCATACTTAATCCCCTGAAATGTATATGTTGTATTCCACAAATATCCCCTTATTTTTCCTGCTTTTGTTGTCACTATCGGTCCATTTCCCGAACATTCAAAATAACTACTCATTTAATTTCTCCTTTGCTTTTTTTCTATAATCTTTCGGACTACATCCCAACACTTTTTTACATAATCTTGAAAAATATGAAAAGTTATCATATCCCACTTTCATAGCAATTTCATTAATAGAGATTTCACTGTATTGTAACAGTTCAGACGCCTTCTTTATCCTCATACGAATAACATAATCGGTAATAGAGATTCCTTCTTCTTTTTTAAAAAGTCTTGCCAGATAATCTGCATTTAAATATACAATTCCTGCCAGCTCATTTCTGGAAATTTCCTCATTATAATGTTCTTCAATATATTTTTTAACTACCTCTACAATAGATGTATTTTCTCTTACGTAGGCAATATAGCTATATGCTTTTTGCAATAAATATTTACAGAATTCCATATAGTTATCATAATTCTTCAATGACATTTTCCGATAAGTTTCATATTCCGTATTTACAAATAGCTCATGGGCTTCGATATTGTTTTTCATCAACACAGTATTCACCATCTGAATCAGATTCACCTGCATAGCTTTTAATTCATACGCTGTTAACCCATGATGTCTCTTTTTCTCTGAGAAATAGTGATCGATTTCATCTAAAATCTTATTCACCGCACCTGTGTTCAGATAAATCTCCCATTCTCCAATAGCACCGAATGAATATGTATTTTCTTCCCTTTGGTATGTCCGCGCCCAGAATATCTGTACATCGTTGCTGATATTTTCATTCCAAATATGAATCAACCTTTCAAAACATTCCTTTACGGCGGGCAGAGGACATTCAAGATCATAAAATACACGCATTCGACAATTAAGATGGATATCACACTGCATAATCAATTTCTTCAGTACCATCTCCGCATTTTCTTTTAGATTACGGGTTACAATCACATAGGTATCCTCTCCATACTTCACTATGGTCTCCATATTGCACATGTCGCTAAAAATTTCTGTAACGACATTTTTAATAATAAATTCGCTCATTGTTGAAGTCAGATTCTGAAAACGTTCCTCTTCTTCATATGTATGTAGCAAAAAAACATCAAACAACTGCTCAGTGTCATATTCCAAACGATTGTCTTCAATCAATGCATTTAAAAGTTCTTCATCCGGAATTGCCAGCGGAAACATGATATGCTCCCAAAAATGTGCTTTTCTGTTTTTTACATCATCCAACCAATACACGCCATACTGATAATATGTTTTCTTCCTGCTCTCTTGTCTGACTTTTTCTACAGCCCTAGATATTATTTTTTCAAAATCGTCAAAAGAAATCGGTTTCAGATAATAGTCAAAACATTGAAGTTCCACAGCCTTTTTGGCATAATTAAAATCTGCATAACACGTGCAGAATATAGTAACCACGTCCAAATTCTGTGTTTTTGTCCATTTTAACAATTCAATTCCCGATTCGTTTGGCATTTCTATATCTGTTACCATAATATGGATCGGTACATTCTTAAGTATCTTTTTGGCATCCGCAGCATTTTCAGCAACGTAAATCTTTTCTATTCCCAGTGACGAATATGCAACCCCAAACTGCAGACTTTCCAGCACATTCACATCATCATCTACTAATAGAATATTCACTCTTTTCATCTCCGTTTTGATACGGAATTATTATTATAACTTCCGTTCCCAGGTTTTCACCGTTACCTATCATGAGACTTGCTTCCGCCCCATAGAGCAGTTGAAGCCGATCTTTTGTATTGCGTATTCCAATTTGGAATCTGTCATCATTTGCTCCAAATTCATTCTTTCGAAATTTTTCTAACACATTCTCAGGAAAACCCGGACCATTATCCGCTATACGAATTTGTATTTTTTTCTGTTCCTCATCCAGAAAGCTTCCTTCAATGCTAATTTCTATCTTTCTTTTGCTTCCTACCGTGTACTTCACGCAGTTTTCCACAAAGACTATCATTATCAACGGTGGAATCATTGCCTGTTTCACACGCTCATCTACGCAGATATGACACTTGCAATCATAGCGGTATAAAATATTATGGATTTTTACATAATTTACAATCTGCTGTAATTCTTCATCCATTAAGATAGGCTTCGTTCCTTTGCGGAAAATAGATCTCATATATCCGGATACATACAATGCCAGTTGCTGGATTTCTTCTGTATGTTTCAACTGCGCCATACTGTATATGCTATTAAGACAGTTAATATAAAAATGGGGCCTGATCTGTAATTGTAAATAATCTATTTTAGTTTTCTGTTTTTCCAGCTGTTCTTCATATACCTGAACTTTTAATTCCTGAATTTCTTTTTCCAGATTTCTCCAGATTTCACCTACATTTTCGAATTCTTCATAATAATTATTTTGCTCTAATTCTCCAGTTTCCTGAAATTTTCGTAGATTCTCTTCAAAAATGTATAACGGTTTTTGTACATAGTGCCTGAAATAATAAAAAGCTCCAATACACATAAAGCAAATCAATACTGTGGTAATTCCCATCAGTATTTCATAGGTTCCAGCACTTTTCTTTATTTTGTCGCTGACATCTACTCCTATAGATACATTTGCATTTTCAAATTCGTATTCCCAATAATGCGAGCTACTGTTTTCCTGAATATTTTCATTTTTCTGAAACATACTTCCGGATGCACTGCTATTCTCCAAATAATGTACTCCGGTGCTCAAATCTCGAATAAAAAAGGAAAGTGTATCTTCCTCTGTTTCTCGAAAAGAAGCGCATATTTTCTCAGGCCGTATCCAACAACCCACATAATTATTTTTCAAGCAAAAGGTAGTTGTAAGAAACAACGTTCCTTGAACATCCTGCACAAACCATTTTCTCTTTTCTGTTATAGGAATCTGTTCTTCGGAAGCCACTGTCCTAATATATCCTTTAAAAAGTTCCTTTTGAAGGTATTCATCGTCTCCCGTAATCAGAAAAATATCTTTGTCTTTGTTATAAAACCAAAAATGGTATTCGTCCCCATAATTAATTGCCATTGCCTGAAAATATTGTTTCAATTCATTTTGCTCCGCAATGCTGTAAACCACAGAGTTATCCTCTGTGGTTAAATCCATCTCTTCTATTTCTCTGATAGATTTATTATTCAACAACGTGTTTACAAGCTGCGTATTAATGCCATTCATTTTTTGATCCAATTCATTCCCGTAGAAATCAAATGTCCGGCTGGCTATATTTGCTATCTCTTTGACATATCCACGGAATAATATCATACCAACACCGTATACAACAACAATTGTCCCGATTAATGCGCACATGATCAGAGTAATATTTTTTCTCAAGACCTTCTTATGTTTTCTCGACATTAATCGGGACCTCCTATATTTATTTATTCCTGTTATTCACAGCCACATTATAACACATTACTTTTGATTTTCCAGCCACTCGTTCAATTGTTTCTGCTTCTCGTCCATTACAGTCTGAAGACCGGCTGCGTATAACTTCTCATTAAACTCCGGAATGGCCGTGGCAGGATCAGCTGCGCCACAATCGATAGAAGACGAATACTCACTAACCACATTGTTTAGTGCTGCAATCTCATTGCTGACAGATGTACTATCAAACATGAAACCTAATGCTTTTGACTTATTTGCAGTGGCATTCATCTCTTTCTGCGCATCCATAATCTTTCTGGAGCTTCCCTCCCATACATGAATCTTGTACTGGTTCGGAAGTTCCCATCCCATATTCAGATTGTATTTTGCATTAGAAGCATCTACCCCATCCGGGAATCCAATCACATCATTTTCAGCATCTTTTACGACATAATGAACACCTTCAATACCCCAGTTAAACAGATTCATTAATTCCGGATCACCGTACATGTAGTCCAGCACTTTCATTGTCATCTCCGGATTTTCACAATTCTGACCAATTCCCCATGTAATTGCGGCAACAGCATTGGTATAGCAAAACGCAGGAGTAGGGTTGATTCTTACAGCCACCAGTTCATAACCGGTATTCAGACTTTCCTGTTCTGCAACGCCCGGTTTATAAGGAGTGGCAAAGCAGAATGCATTTCCAGCCTTCAAGGTTGTGGTTCCGGCATCTGTAGATGTTGCCATATCCTTGTCGATATAACCTTTTTCATAATAATCATGAACCGTAGCAGCCAGATTCTTGTAGTTATCCGTCTCATAGTAATTCACAATTGTAGTATCAGCACCGCCATTATCCAATACTCCAAAACGATCGGAAAGTACATCGGCAAAATATACGTTACCGATCAAACTATCTTTAGCGCCTACAATAATTTTCATATCAGGTTCATTTTCATGAATCGTTTCGAAAATAGGTGCACAATCAGCCAAAGATTTCACATTAGACACATCCAAATTATATTTGTCCAAAATGTCTTTTCTCATTACCAGGCAACTGTCTGCATACCATTCTTTTTCCACCGGCACACCATACACATAGCCATTCATATTAGCAATTTTGAGAATATCTTCACCCAAAGCTGCTTTCATATTAACGCCATACTGGTCAATCAAATCAGACATATCCAATACCTGACCGCTGTTTACATAGGTACTCACGTTATTATACATTATAGGGACCAAATCCAGTTTTTCCGCACCGGATAACATAAGTTGTAACTGCTGCTGATATACTCCCCATCCCAATGTGATTACATCAATTTGTGCACCAACCTTTTCCGCCAGGATTTTATTCATTTCTGCTTCTACAAGATCCATGTCCTCCTGATCATTTCCAATCACAGCCATTGTGACCGTATACATATCTTCCGGATTTTTAGGTGTTTCTGTAGAAGCTGCTCCACCGGTTTCTCCACCACTACTTGGGTTACTCCCGCATCCCGTAAAGCAAGCTACCGTCAACACCATACTGAGTAACATTGATAAAATTTTTTTCTTCATTTGTTATCCTCCCATATATTTATTTTATCTTGTAAGGGCAATGTATTAACCCTTTACTGCTCCTAATGCAATTCCTTTTTGGAAATATTTCTGTAAAAACGGAAATAATACAAATATCGGCAGCATTGCTACAACCGCAATCGCCATACGTACACCTACTGTAGGTAATTTTGCCATTTCCGAAGAGGCTTGTGAAGCCATGGACGAATTAGAAGACAATACCTGTATATCTGTAATCATTTTATTCAACAGATTCTGGATACTATAATATTTAGTATCCGTAAGGTAATATAAACCATTTGTCCAGTCATTCCAGTAACCCAGGCCGGCAAAAGTTCCCATCGTTACAATAATGGGTTTAGACAAAGGAATCACCAGTTTAAAAAATACTGTAAATTCTCCTGCCCCATCTACCTTTGCAGCCTCAAACAATGCTGATGGTATACTTGTTGATATATATGTACGTATCAATAGCACATTCATTGCCGACAGCAACAGGTTAGGAACAATTAAAGCCCAAATTGTATTTTTTATATGAAAATAATTACTGTACAACAAATAGGATGGTACCAATCCACCGCTAAAAAGCATCGTAAAGAAAAGGTAAAAAGTTATTGCTCTTCTTCCAGGCAATTGTTCAAGAGATAACGGATAGGCAATCATAGTTGACAGTATAACATTGACAGCTGTTCCAACTACTGTGACCAAAATTGTAATTCCATAGGCCCTCATTATCTTAGACGCATTTTTCCATATGTAAGCATAGGCTTCCAAGCTGAATTTTTCCGGAAAAAATGAATATCCGTTTCTTATCAGTGTACTTTCCTCCGTAAAGGAAGACATAATCAAAAGAATAAAAGGGGTAATTACAAATATGGTAAACAGAATCAGTATAAAATTCGCTAAAACCTGAAACCGCATATTCGATTTTGAACGGATCATTTTTCTCCTCCTAAAACAGTGCGTTTTCCTTACTTACTTTCCTAACGATCAAATTAGCGGTGAGAACTAAAACAAATCCTACAACCGACTGATATAGGCAAGCAGCAGAAGACATTCCAACATTTCCCAGTTTAATCAGCGCTCTATATACATAAGTATCAATTACATTTGTCGTAGAATACAATGTTCCGGAGTCCAACGGTACCTGATAAAACAATCCGAAATCAGAATAGAAAATTCTTCCAATCGATAACAAAGTAAGTGTAATCACCGAAGGGACTAAGGATGGAAGCGTAATACATCGAATCTGTTTCCACTTACCTGCTCCATCTAAATTTGCAGCTTCATAGTAATCTTTGGGAATACCATTGATCGCCGAGATATAAATTAAGCAACCATATCCGACTCCCTTCCATACATTCACAAGTGTCAAAATAAACGGCCAGTATTTTGGTTCCGCATACCACGAAATCGGATTTTTCCCGAATGGAATCAACAATGAATTATTCACCATTCCGTTTTCTGTTGAAAGAAATGCGAAAACAATATAGCTAATAATTACAATTGACATCAGATAGGGGAGCAATACCGCACTTTGATAAAGTTTTTTTAATTTTTTGCTCACAACGTCGCATATAAAAATTGCAAGAATAATTCCAACCACTGTATTAATCACTATAAAAGCAAGATTATACAATAACGTATTCCTTGTAATTACCCAGGCATCGTTTGTGGCAAACAAAAATTTGAAATTTTTCAGTCCTACCCAATCACTCCCCAAAATGCCTTTCTGGTAATTGATATGTTTAAAGGCAATAATTGTACCAAACATAGGAATATAATTATTGATAAAAATATAGATTAATCCAGGTGCCATCATCAAGTAGAGCGGTAGCCATCTTTTCCAATTGTGTTTTTTTGTTTTCATCTCTCCACCACCTTTTCTATGTATTTCCATTATATCAGTTTTCAAGATTCTTTCTTGCATTCAGGCGACTTCATAATGGCACTGAATGGTATATCTTCCATCATATAATGTTATGTTTCCTCCATTCCTTAATCTGTTCCTCGGAATGTTTCAGTAACCCACAGAATATTTCCTCATTATGTTGTCCGAGTGTTGGTGCCGGTTTACTGATCTCAGGCATATTATCCATCAACTTAATAGGATTGCCATTTACTTTCATTTTCCCAATCACAGGGTGTTCTATCTCCACAAACATTTCACGTTCTATGGCGATATGTTTATCTTCTGTGATCTGCCTTACATTATAGATGGGGCCTGCCGGAATTCCTTTTGTCAATACATTTTCTACAATTTCATTCACAGTATATTGCGTTGTCCACTCTTCAATATATTTCTTTTGTATTTCGTTATTCTGTACTCTCAAAGAAACCGTAAGAAAACGTTCATCCGTTATCATCCATGGCATATGAAGAACTTCGTTGCAAAGCTTCTCATATAGCTTTTGATTTCCACATGCTATAATAACCTGACCATCCTTCGCCTGATAACTATCATAGGGTGCAATAGATGCGTACGCATTTCCATTTCTTACAGGAAGTTGCCCCGACTCAAAATATCTTGTATATGCATTCTCCAGGCTGGCCACTACAGAATCTACCAGTGATACATCTACCTTTTGTCCTTTTCCGGTGAGTGTTCTTACGTTCAAAGCCATTAAAACACCAATCACAAGATTCATGCCGCCCAGTATATCACCCATGGCATTTCCGGAACGCGTAGGATCTCCGTTTTTTGCACCGGTAACGCTCATAAGACCTCCCATTGCCTGTGAAATAATATCATAACCCGGTCTGTCAGAGTACGATCCATAGCAGCCAAAGCCTGACACAGCTCCGTAAATAAGGCGTGGGTTTTTTTCTCTCAAAACTTCATATCCCAATCCCAATCGTTCCATAACCCCAGGTCGATAATTTTCCAAGAGAATATCTGCCTTATTCACCAGTTCCAGGAAGATTTTTTTCCCTTCTTCCGTCTTCAAATTCAATGTAATTCCTTTTTTATTGCGATTCAGGTTCGCATAGTAAACACTTTCTCCATTTCTGTAAGGACCATAGCTTCTGGCATCATCACCTTTTCCCGGCACTTCGATTTTTATTACTTCAGCACCGAAGTCTCCCAATATAGAGCCTGCATAGGGTCCTGCTACTACCCGGGTCAAGTCAAGAACTACCAAATTCTGTAGTGCTTCCACTTTTTCTAATCCCATAAGGTCTCACCTCCGATCCCCTTATAATTCCTCATCTTTTACGTGAATCTTTAATCTCATAATGGCACTCCCCATAGATTTTCCAAGGCTGTCCAACCGCAAGCTCATGGTTGCACCACCTCCAAGTGCATGTTTGAGTACAAAATTAAATCCTCCAAGGCTGGGAACTTCATATCTTATAATTTCGCCCTTTACCATGTCGCCGAAAAAATCATGTAGTCTTTCGGGCGTTACTTCTCTTTTAATAATTTCATAATATTCAGGTTTTCTGGCAAATACACAGATATTGCTGGTATCTCCCTTGTCACCGCTTCTTCCATGAGCGATATCATTCAATAATATTTCTCTCATAATCTTGTCCTCTCTATGCAAAACTATATTGTAATAATATGGCTCTTGATCTCTACTGCCTCTCGTGGAACAGATGTCGGCCACAGTGCCATAACTTCCTGCACACGAGCCCTTCCTCCGAAGAAAGATGCTCCGGGAGGTCCGTTTAACTGCATAGGGCTGATTTCCGGGATGATCTTCGCACATTCATTCTTATCCTCTGAAAATACAGCAATACGCATTACACACTCGTTCAGATTTTTCAATGCTTCTTCACTCATATCAGCCACATTAAGATGAAGGCTGTTCAGACCAATAAAACTGATATGAACATCATCCGCTTTCATTCCCTTTTGCTTCATTTTCTTCATGATAATGTCTGCACAATATCGGGCTTTTTCATAAGCATCAGGCCATGCAAAGCTCAACATTGAAACCGTCTTCCACCCTTTATGATACCCAACACACAATTTCAAAGTATCCGGTTTCTCTTTACCATGAATATGATCAATTCTGACGCGATTATCACCAACCTGTGTAATAGTAGCATTACTAATATCCACATTTACATCAGGAGTCAGATAATTTGCCGGATCTAGCACTTCATATAAAAATTGTTCCTTACAACTTTGCTCGCAAATGACTCCTCCACAATCAGGGGCCTTAGTAATTTCAAATGTTTTATCTGTCAACTCTGCAATAGGAAATCCGAGATTTTCCATCTGAGGTACGCTGCGCCAATCATACATATAATTGCCGCCTGCTCCCTGTCCACCACATTCCAGTAAATGTCCTGCCATAATTCCTCTTGCAAGGTTATCCCAGTCATTGTCTTTCCAACCAAATTCATAAGCCAACGGAGCCAGGAAAAGTGCGCTATCAGCTGCTCTTCCGGTGACTACAACATCTGCTCCGTCTTCAATTGCACTTTGAATGCCTTCATGACCAATGTAGGCATTGCAATTATATATTTTATCAACGATATCCGTGAAATCGCCTTCGTAGTCAAAATTCGGAAATGTCCATCCATCCTTTAACAGCTGCGGGATTTTTGATTTAATGTCGTCCCCTGTTACATAACCGATTTTATACCCTTTCATATTTTCTTCAGTTGCATACTGTCGAATAGCATCTACACATCCTGAAATATTCATGCCACCTGCATTTGTCAAAATTTTAATATTTCTTTCCCAAGCAGTTTTTCCTGCTGGTTTCAACAATCTTGTCACAAAATCAGGAGCATAACCTTTTGATGGATCTTTTAGTTGTTGCTTTGCCATAATGGACAGCGTCAGTTCTGCCAGATAGTCACATGCAAGATATTGAATATCTGCATTGTGAATCATATGGATAGCAGCATCTGGAGAATCTCCCCAAAATCCCTGTCCACCGCCAATTGCTATTTTTTTCATCCGTTTCCTCCTTAACGTGCCTTGGTAATGCGGCTTTCTGTGTCTGTTTATTTTTCATATTCTAATTATAACAATTCTCCACATTCTTTCTTGCATTCATCCGACTTAAAAATGTCACTCAGTGGTATATATAAAAATCCCTAAAAGTTAGTTTTTGCCTAACTTTTAGGGATTGCTATAAATAAACAGTTAATTATTTCTCCATGGCATTCAGGCGGTCCACCAACTTCTGTACATCTGCCATGCTGACTCCGCCGCCGAAACTGACCGGTCCGCGCAGAGGCATATACTGAAGCATAGCTGCATTCATCTCATCGCTGATGGCTTCCTTCGCGGCATCGCCGCCTTCGCTGACCTCGCTGTTCTGACCGAACATTCCTTTGCTCAGAACACTCTGTACCAGTTTCCAGGCCTCCGGGCGGCTCATGATGTCGCCCATTGTCGTATCTGTGGTATAGTGGAAAGGAATCTTCACGGTGGATTCCACAGTCACGGTATCTCTGAGAGCAATGTCTCTGGAAGATGCTCCGATAAGGATCTCGAACTCTCCGGTCTCCACCTGCCAATCATGGATCTGTACATCATAGTAAGCAAAGGCTCGCTTTCCAAGCGTAAAAGTTACTGTCTTCGTCTCGCCGGGTGCCAGTTCGATCTTGACAAAATCCCGCAGCTCCTTCACCGGCCTTATCACTGTGCTTTCTTTATCTGCCACATAGAGCTGCACTACTTCCTTACCCGCTCTATCTCCGGTATTGGTCACATCCACAGACACCGTCAGTTCTTCTGTGTCTTTCATTGTCTTTTTGTCCAAACACAGATTACTGTAAGCAAATGTGGTATAGGACAATCCGTAGCCAAAGGGGAACAATACATCCATTTTCTTCTTATCATAATAGCGGTATCCCACAAAAATGCCTTCCCGGTATTCCACATGGTCGCCCTCACCAAAGCCGGCAAGATAAGAAGGATTGTCCTCCAGCTGCTTCGGGAATGTCTCCGGAAGCTTTGCACTGGGGTTTACTTTGCCGAAGAGAATGTCATACTCGGCACCTCCCACAGCCTGTCCTCCAAGATAGGCTTCCAGAATACCTTTCACACGATCTGCCCAGGGCATCTCCACCGGTGCACCGTTGTGCAATACGACTATGGTGTTCGGCTGTACCGCTGCCACTCTTTCAATCAATTCGTTCTGGCAATCCGGCATCCGCATATGTTTACGATCAAAGCCTTCGGATTCAAATGCATCCGGCAGTCCTGCGAAAATCACGGCTACCTTTGCCTTTTTAGCTGTCTCTACGGCTTCTGCCAGTAATACCTCATCCGTCTTATCTTCTTTGTCATCAAATCCCTGGGCATACACAATATGTGTATTACCTGCTGCCTCTGCCGCATCCAGGGCTCCTGTGATCTTATGGCTGTTGATATGGGAACTGCCGCCACCCTGATATCTGGGCTTCTTCGCATATTTTCCGATAAAGGCGATCTCTTCGCCCTCTGTCAGTGGCAGTACATTCTCATTCTTCAACAATACAATGGTCTCTTCCGCCACTTTCTTCGCAACCTCATGGTCGTGATCCAGATCAAACACCGCTTCGGTATCTCTGTTCTCGTTATAGCGATATACGATATTCAGAATACGCTCCACCGCGGTATCCAGCACCTGTTCCTCCAGTGTTCCATTCTGTACCGCTTCTATGATCAGCTTATCATTGACTCCCATAGAGGAAGGCATCTCCAGATCGAGACCTGCTTTTAAGTCTTCCACGCGGTCATTGACTGCTCCCCAGTCACTCATGACATAACCGTCAAATCCCCACTTGTCTCTCAGGGTCTCAGTGAGATATTTGTGATGTGCGGCCGTATAAGTTCCGTTGATCTTGTTATAGGAGCACATAACGGTCCAGGGTTTTGCCTTCTTCACCGCTCCCTCAAATGCCGCAAGATAGATCTCATTCAGAGTTCTCTCGTCAATGATCTCATTCACGGACATTCTACGGGTCTCCTGATTATTCGCCAGAAAATGCTTTAAACTGGTTCCCACATGTTTGCTCTGCACACCGCGGATCAGAGAGCCTGCAATCTCACTTGCCACCAGGGGATCCTCTGAATAGTATTCAAAATTACGACCGCACAGGGGAGAACGTTTGATGTTCACAGCCGGCCCCAGAATGACACTGACGCCTTCTGCCTGACACTCATTGCCCAGTGTCTCGCCCATATGATACAACAGATCTCTGTTAAAGGATGCCGCGGTTCCACAGCCTGCCGGGAAACATACTGCTTTAATACTCTCATTTACACCCAGATGATCCGCCTTGTCATCCTGCTTGCGCAGACCGTGAGGGCCGTCGGATACCATACTTGCGGGAATCCCCAGGCGCTCGCAGCTTTCAGTATGCCAGAAATCCGCGCCGGAACACATTGCCGCCTTTTCCTCCAATGTCATTTTTGCTATCAGATCTTTGATTTTTTCCTTTGTCATGTTGCTATAACCTCCTGTCATTCAAGCTTGTCCGCTTGCTCTTTCTGTTTACCAGTTTAGCAATTTTCCACATTGATTCCTATATCTGATTATGACTTCTTTTTAGGTCAATATTGACTTTTTCCTTCTTTTTATTCTATGATATAAATATATCGCGGGAACTAATATAATTTCAGAAGGAGGCTTTGCGATGCCACAATTTCCACACGAAGAGGTTGCTTTTGAAAGCGGAATCAACGTCCGTTTTACAATCTATAACAGCAATAACGATTACATACCGGAACACTGGCATCGAAGCATGGAAGTTATCTATATCTATGAGGGTTCCATGGAACTCATTGAGGGACAGCGGGTTCTGTTGCTGCATGCCGGAGATTATCATGTGGTAAATTCCGCCGCCGTCCATGCTACCCGGACCACAACACCGTCCCGGGTTCTGTTATTACAGATTCCTTATGCGTTTCTCATAGGTGCCATCCCAGAATATGAAAGCATCCGTTTTCTGTTCTCCCGCAGGGATTCTTCTGTCGATGCGCAGATTCAGGAGATTCTGACTTCCATGGGCGATCTCTATACAAAAAAACCGCAAAGCTATACTTTGCGGTTTTCCGGTCTGCTTTATGATTTTTTATACATCCTTATGACCCACTATAAGGTCACCGTCGACAATACTTCCCGAATTCAGAGTCAGAAAAATCTGCATCGCCTCGAACCGGTGATTCAGTACATCCAATCCCATTACACCGAAGCCATTTCTCTGGAAAATGCAGCCTCCCTGGCTCATCTGAACCCAGAATATTTCTGCCGTTTTTTCCGGCGGAACATGGGAACCACCCTCACTTCCTATATCAACAGCGTGCGTCTGACGCATGTCTGCAAGGATTTAAAAGACACCGATCTGAACATCAGCGAAATACTGGATCGGCACGGAGTCACGAACTATAAATTATTCCTGCGCACCTTTAAGCAGGTATACGGCTGTGCTCCGAGGAATTTCCGGAAGCAGTGAGGAATGCTTCGTCTCTTGTAATGTGTTCCATGTTATTACCTCCCTGTCCGGGCAAGCGTTCCTCACAGCCGTAATCACCGTCAAAAATCTGTCGGATCTTCCATGTCGCCATCGTCATCCTCCTCTGTATCAATCCCAAGTCCCTGCATCAGAATACGATTCCACTCTGCATTATTGCTTTCCAGTTCTTTCTTCTGCATAATGCGATTGCGGTCACTTAAGATTGCCAGCATTTCGTCCGCGATCTCCTCCGGCGGCAGATCAGAATAATGACACAGATAACCGATCATACGGCTCGCCGTAAAATCCGTATTCAGATTCTTCGTCACCAGATCACAGAACGATTCCGGGTAGCCGCGGGATAGGAGCATTTTATATAATTGCATACTTTGGGGAGATCTTGGTTTCATTCTGCCTTTACCCTTTGCATCCCATACTTAATATCAATTTCATAACAATTCATTAATCATTTTTTCAACTGCTGCGATATAATCGTCCATTTGTTTTCTCTTATAGACACATATATATGATGGATGATGAATTGGAACATAATAGGTTCCATTACATTCTGTATAATGATATTCGAAATCATTCCACTTTTCAAAATCTAAATGTAAATGCCTTGCGACAGAAGAATAAACTTTTTCTCCCAACAAAAATACAATTTTAGGTGACATCGCATTAATTTCACTTACTAAATTGTCAAAACATTTATCCATTTCTTTTTTGCTGGGATAACGCAATTTCTGTTGTTCCGTAAGCGGAAGACACTTTACCAGATTGGTTTTATAAGTACTCACTTCATTACACATCTCTTCTATCTTTTGTATCAGTTTTCCAGTATTTGTCTGCTCTGATAAAGGTGTTTCCTCTTCAGATGTAATTTTTTTAGCAGACAGTCCAACCCAAAAAACCTGACACGGTCTTTCCGAATCCAACAATGGTCTTTGATTATTGCATAATCCGCATTTACTACACATCCGTATATCTTCAAGCATTTCCTTCCCCTATCTCTTGTGTTTTGATAATATATTGGTTCAAAATTTCATCTGAAACTTCGCTATAGTTACCAAAATCAAAGTTAAATTGGTTTCTTCCCTTGAATTTACTTATTATGTCATTAAATTCACATTCATGGACAATTCCCTTCTCAGACACAATGTCATTATACAACTTTGTTCCATGATATGGTCTGAATTGAAAAACACTCGTCCTAAAATTGCCCTCTGTTGTCTGTGAAATATTGCTAATTTTTCTTGCCAGTTCGTATGTTTGTTGGAAATCATATTCTGTCTCTTGTGGAAAACCATAAATGAAATATCCTTTTAAGTCAATACCCTCCTGCAAAATTTTTTGAGCCACTTCTATAACATCTCCTGTACTTCCTACTTTATTGATCTTTTTTCTCATAGATTCTGATCCGGATTCTATGCCCATAAATAGTTCTCTGCAATTAGCCCCTTTCAATTTTTCTATATCATCTAAATTTGGCTTTAAAGAAAGCACATGCGCCATTCCTCTCCAACTCAATTGCGGATATTCTGAAAATACATGTATTGCCTGTTTTATACGCTGTTTATTGCTCAGAAATAAATCATCCAAAACCCTGATACTTTTCACCTCCGGATACATCTTTAATATATCGTTGATTTCATTGACAATGCTTTGTTCTGATCTAATTCTGACAGGAATCCCTCCGTTCACACTTCTTGCCCCTCCGCAAAAAGCACAGTTGTAAATGCATCCTCTCGATGTTACCATTGCTATTTCTCTTTCGCCATAATGATTTTTTATTATTTCATCGTGGAAAAATTTTCTATTCAATACAATATCTGAAATATCTCTTGGAAAAAATTCTGATTCTGCATTTACTCTAAAAACTTTTATATTTTCAATTTTTTTAATTGGTTCTACCTTTTTGTTATCTAAAATAATTGTTGGAATAATATATTCGCCATCACCTATAATAATATTCATTCTGTTCTTAAGATTCCATTTTACAATTTCCTCATAAATGCTGCCCACTACCAGTCCACCAATAAACCACTCACATTTCACCTTGGTCTGCTCGCAAATAGCCTTTACCAATTTATAGTTTTGGGTAAAAATATTTATTCCGACATAATCCGGCTGTTTCTCCTCTATATATTTAACAATATCTTCTACCGACTTTCTTTGTTTCACAGCATCCAGTATTTCAACCTGAATCCCGGCCTTCTCTACATATGTAGCTATATATCCAAGTCCAAGCGGTGAAAGATAGTTTTCTCCTTCTGCGGCAGCATCCCAAAATATAGGAGAATTAATAAGAATACATTTTTTCATTTCCTTTTCACCTCTTTTACAATATATTCAACGATAGTATCTACATTTTTATCCAATTCGGTACAGTTATTTATTTCCAAAACCGATATTCCATTTTTCTTCAATATTTCTATTCCTTTTTCCATATAATACAATTCTTCATCCGATCGATTATTCTTTTCAAACCTTGTTAGTTCAGCACGATCAGATAATCTTTTCTGAAGAGTCCCCACATCAGCCATAATCGTAACTTGAAGATCCGGACGTATTATCAGTGCGTTTAAATCCATTATATAATCAGCATTCACTCCATCCATTCTTTGCAATATCAATGATGATAAAATATAACGGTCTGTAATGACAATGTTGCCATCATAAAGCATAGGTTCAATTTCATTTTTAATATGTTCATATCGATCTGCCGTTACCATACAAGCAATGCTTAGTCCCTTGTGTCCTTCTGCATATTTTCGCACAAATTCTCCCAATATAGAATTTGTCGGCTCCCTGGTCACTTTCACTTTATAGCCCATCAAACCCAGTTTTTCTGCTATTGCATTAATGACTGTAGTCTTTCCACTGCCATTAGGTCCATCTACCGCCACAAAATAACCAGTATTGTTCGTTCTGCTTTGCATTCAATTTTCCTCCTTCGTTAATGTACTTATATAATATTTATGGCTGAATATCTGTAATTCTTACAAATATTGCTTCCGGTCAAATAAAGTCATTTTTTAATAAAAGTTGGGATTAAAAACTCGAATCATACATATATAAGAATTAATTAGATGCATAAAAAAACTTCTATGCTTTATATCCACAATAGCATAGAAGTTCTTTGATTGCAATTACATTTATTGGAAAATTACGCCTTCTTAATATGGAAGATCACGCCGCTCTTGGGGTAGATCCACTCGTCCTTGATCGCAATGTCATAGAGGCCGGCTCTCTGGATACAGGCTCCGACATTGGCCGTGCTTTCCTTATTGAGATAGGAATACATAGTGACATCCATTCCGTTCTTGTATTTCAGCTTGATATGGGGTTCCTTGGTCGGATCCACCAGGGTCACCTCGAAAATAGAGTTCCATACCCGGGGCATCTTGAAATAGATGCTGACCAGATGCTCCCCGTTTGCCTCATTCCGATCAAAATCCAGCTTGAATTTCAGGATAAAACCGTTGCTCTTGCGTTCTACTTCGAATTGCGCTTCGTCATCATTATCTCCGCTGTTGTCAATTCGCAAGATCGGCATAAACAGGTCATTGATCACATCCCGTATCTTATCCGCGGGAATACTGTTGATGAAGTCCACGGCTTCCGGTTCCACCACCAGATCCTCATTGAAAATGCTCTTGGTGAAATCCGCATCCTGTCCGGTCTCCAGCAATCCACCGTCCAGACTCTTTTTATCATAGGCGAAACCGAGTCTGATCACATCGCCCGTGTAGTTCTCGTCTGTTCCTCCCAGACACTTTACGCTGAACTTCAATTCCTCATCGATCAGGTAATACTTTCCGTCTGTGGCTCCGGGGAAACCGGCTTTTACATATTCCTCCGTCAGATTCGGCTCCAGATTGATCGTGTAATCGAACATTTTCCGGATCCTGGCGCCTCTTGCCCTGTCAAAATATTTCTCCATATTGGTAGAAAGCATATCCACCGCATCTTCATCCTTTATCATGGAGGTAATGGTGGATTTCAGGAAAGTCTTTTTATCTTCATCGCTGAAAGAATCCAGGATCTCCGGCTCTCCCATCAGCGTCTTGGTGATCTGCTGGGAGGTCTCTCTGGCGTAGGCATCCTGGGTCAGCTTGTTGTTCAGTATATCGAATAACAGAAATGCTGCCAGCACACCGATGAGATTCCCCACAATATTGTCGATCAAGTCATCCAAGGTGTAACCGTTCTTCAGTGCCAGATAGGTATATCCCACAAATACCAGCAATAGTGCGATCAGCACCAGTACCATAGTAGCGGACAAGGTGTCCATCACACTTTTTTTCTTCTTTTGTTTCTGATTATCCATGAATTTTCTCCCTCGTAAATACGCCCTCATAGATTGCGGGCTTCCGCATGTAATATGCCCAGAACCGGTCACCGTAGTCATAATGCCACCATTCCGACGGCAGATTGGTAAATCCCGCATCTATCATAGCATAATAAAGCAAACGGCGGTTTTCACGAACCTGTTCGTCCTCTGCCCCCTGTACATGCTCCGGTGCCTCAAAATACGCTGCACAGGTCTTATCCGTAAAAGCATCAAAACCGCACCCCATCGGGAGTTCTCTGCCCTCCGGATCCAGAAGCGTCAGATCAATGGCTCCTCCGGTGGTATGGGCGGGAGGCCCCTTTGTATCCGGTACCGGATCCGAGACAAATTTGCAGATTGCAGCCCTCCTTTTTGCCTCCGGCAGCTCTTCTAAATGAAAATCCCGGATGATGTCCACAGAATACTTTTCAAACAGTTCATGCTGCAGCGCAAAGGGGCGCCAGGCATCCCAGATGCGGAACCGGTAACCGTCCGGCAGATTCCCCGCCGCCTTCACCAGCCTCTCATACATCTCCTTACGGACGAAGCACTTCTCTTCCGCATGGTCCATATGTAGGATCGGATACAGCATTTTCACATCCCACAGATCACAGCTTTTCAATTCTATAAACGCAGAATCCACAAACGCACTGTCTATATAGCGCTCCGGATCTTCAATCGTCGGTATCGGCCTCATGGGATCAGCCTCCTTATTATTTATATTTATCATAATACCCCTTTCCCATCAGATATGGCAAGTGTCTGGCACATTTCATATAATCAGATGCCCGGTGTTGGCCTCGCTCCGGTCAAAATCAGTATTTGCAGCCCTGTTTCGCTGACAAATTATATTTTTCTTTTATTTTTTGATTTTAATAAGTGCCGTTGGTGATTTTGGCTTACCATCCCTATATATCTCCCCTGATTTCATAAGCGGATTTATAACTTCATTTAAGAATTGACTTCTACTCCGATAGTTAAGAGACATCTGTAGTTCCTTTATAGGCTTTGGTCCTTCCATCTTAAGAATAGCCATAACTTTTTCCGCATCTGTAAGGTTTTCTAAATCCAGTTCTATAGCCTCATCTCTAAATAATCTGTCATATAATCTCAAATTCAAAAATCCGGGATATATAGATACTACCGGCTGTAATTCATCTGGACTGGACTTGTAAGATTCCATCATGGTTTGAAAACCGGTTCCACCTCTCTCCATCAGATTTGCCACATCCAGACAAGCTGCTATGATGGCATTTCTTCTGATAGACGGTATAGAACCGGCTGGATATGCCTTGTAATCTTTTGGCAGTAACCATGACCCCGGTGAAACTATTTCAATTCTGTCTGAATAGATATCAACATCAATCTGTGTTCCCGAAATAGAATAATCCCTATGGGCAATGGCATTTACCAATGCCTCTCTTACAGCTTCCTTAGGATACGATCTGATTTCATCCCGTCCACCCTTTTCTGTTTTTACCCAGCCTGTTTTGGTGTTTCGTTCAATAAAGTTTAATGCATTCTCAAATACGTTTGCAATAGAACCTCTTAATCTGCTGCTATCTAAAACAATACCTGTCTTATTTTTCCCTTTCCATAAACGGCAGCATATCATTGTGTCATCTTCATTATAGTTGTCTGAAAACATTATAAATCCTGATTTTGCATACCCATCTTTTGAAACTATTTCTTCGTTCTGCAATTCTTTCATTGTTGGAGCAGATTTATCTTGTCTGTATTCCTTACAAAGATTAAGGTATTCTGACCACTGATTATCAGTATATGCCACCTCGCTTGTCTCATTATCTACACCATATTTTCTCTTTGAAAGTGAAATAATTTCTTCCGGTGTTGCAGGAGTCGCATTTCCATCTCCCTTTATAAAAACTGTTTCATTGTAATCTCCTTCTCTATATCTTATTACAGAATCTGCAGGAGCAACTTTAACAGCTAATACAAAATGTTCCGCATTAGAATCCACACTTCTCATCATATATGAAATCTTAATGTGTGGAAAAATATGTCTATCATTAATCCTTGAAATTAATAGTTTTGTTTTATCAACTTCTTCAAGATCAATTCCAAAGGCCTCCCCATCGTTTGATACACCTATAAATAAGGTTCCTCCTTTATCATTTGCATATCCAATAAGAGTTTTTGCCCATTTAATGGGATTATCCGGATTCAATACTGCTTTATATTCATAACTTGTATCTTCTGTAATAACATCTGGATATAGCTCTTTGATTTTCATGAATCTCCTCCATATAATAATGTTCTTGGCATAACTATATCAAACATTACTAAACATTACAACAACATTACAATTACATCATAGGTGAAAATTTACTTGCATTTCTGCCTATGATACAGTAGGATAAGGATTTTAAATAATATATGACATTATATAAACATTATTACAACATTACTTAAACATTATTCACTATAATGACAGGTACAAGTCCCATTCGTATATTAAATGATGCCATTAAATACAAAAACGGCATGCGAGTGCCTATTTCTCATAGAAATTTTAACATTTGCCATTTCCCGCAAGGCTTGTTAAAATAAGGATATGAAAAAGAAAAATTTATGTAAAACGTTATTAAAAACCATGTGTATCGTGCTGGGGATCCTCATCCTCGCACTGTTGGCTTACATCGTCTACCTCTATGCCAGTTATTACAGGATCGAGGACAATCAGGAACTGGTGGTGGAGGCACCGGTCGACGATACTACCACAGGTGCGGCTGCAGTGCTGGCTACGGATACGGAATATTCCGCAGTGACCTACAACATCGGTTTCGGTGCTTATCTGCCGGATTACAGCTTCTTCATGGACGGCGGTACCTCCTCCTGGGCGGAAAGCCCGGAGACCGTACAATATGCCATAAACGGTGCGGGAGAACTGGTGAAGTCATTAGACCCGGATTTTGCGCTGATCCAGGAGATCGATCTGGATGCCACCAGAAGCTATCATACGGATGAGTACGAGATGCTGCGCAACATTCTGCCGGAATATACTACTGTATTTGCGCAGAATTATGACTCTGCTTTCCTGTTCTATCCGTTTACCCAGCCCCACGGCAGCAGCCGGGCAGGACTCGGACTGTTCTCGAAATATCCGGTGTCTTCCGCCCTGCGCAGAAGCTTCCCCATATCCACTTCCTTCAGCAAGTTCTTCGATCTGGACCGTTGCTACAGTGTCTCCCGGATCCCGGTGGACAACGGGAAAGAGCTGGTGATCTTCAATCTGCATATGTCCGCTTACGGCAACAGCGATGAGATCCGCAAGGGACAGATTGAGATGCTGTGCAATGATATGGCAAAAGAATACGAAGCCGGGAATTATGTGCTCTGCGGCGGCGACTTTAACCACGACCTGAAGGCTTCCGAAGAGGATACGGAGAGCTGTGAGTCCTGGGCATTTCCTTTTCCGAGAACGGAGCTGCCGGAGCATTTTGCCTTCTGTCTGGATCTATTGAGTTCTGAGGAACAGGCGGCACTTTGGAACAGTGCCAGAAACGCAGATATGGAATATGTCCCCGGTGTAACTTATACCGTAACTTTGGACGGATTTATTATCTCCGACAATATCGAGTGCCTGTCCTATGAGAATGTAAACACCGGCTATTCCTACTCCGACCATGATCCCGTGAAGATGGAGTTCGTGTTAAAATAGTGTCAAGATTTACAAAGTTCGTTGACAGTGTTTGTCCTTTTTTTGTAGAATGAGGGCACAGTTAAGAGGGAGTAGTTCCCGGATGGTTTCTGATAGAATGGTAGCCTGGAATGGTAACCGAATGATACATGAAGCTGTCCGGAATGATAATCGTCATCACGTCCGTCGGACCGGTTATTATTGTAAGCAACGAGACTTTTATCGATCATTTTTGATGCGGTAAAAGTCTCTATTTTTATACTTTTTTCTAAGAATACAGACGCTTTCCGCAGGAAAGGACAGCTTATGGAATACATATTGTTACTCGTAGGATTTATACTTCTGATCAAAGGTGCAGACTTTTTCGTGGAGGGAAGCTCCTCCCTGGCGGGGATCCTGAAGGTCCCCAGCGTCATCATCGGTCTGACCATCGTCGCCATGGGCACCAGCGCTCCGGAGGCCTCCGTCAGCATCAATGCCGCACTGGCTGGCAGTAATGATATCGCCATCAGTAATGTCGTCGGCTCGAATATCTTCAATGGTATGGTGGTCGTGGGTATCTGTGCATTTCTGCACAGCTTTATGCCCCACGGAGAGATCCTGAAGCGGGATATGCCGTTAAATATCCTGGTGACCTTCGTATTATGTCTGATGTTTTTAGATGGCAGCTTAAGCCGCATTGAGGGTGCTGTCCTGTTGCTTGGCATGATCGTATATCTGGGATTTATGATCTATTCTGCCCGGAAAAACAGAGAAGAGGGAGAACCCGGCAAGATCCTCTCCCTGCCCCGCAGCCTTTTGTATATTGCCGGAGGTCTCGCTGCCGTTATCTTCGGCGGTGATCTCGTGGTAGATAAAGCGTGCATCATCGCTACGAATTTTGGTGTCAGCCAGAATTTCATCGGACTGACCATTATCGCCATCGGCACCTCCCTGCCGGAGCTGGTGACCTCCATCGTTGCCACGAAAAAGGGAGACAGCGGACTGGCGCTGGGCAATGCCATCGGCTCCAACCTGTTCAACATCCTGTTTATCCTCGGAATGTCCGCGGTGATCAGCCCTCTGCATGTCCTCGGCGAGTCCGTCATCGACACCGTACTGCTCCTTGGCAGTGCCATTCTGCTATTCGTATTCGCCCGTACCGGCAGACGCATGACCCGCAGTGAGGGGGCTGCGTGCGTGCTTCTGTATGTTGCATATACGGCTTATCTCTTCGTGAGGTAACAGTGCGGCTATAGACGCACACAAAAAGCGCACCTGGGGGAGGTGCGCTTTTTTATCCTATTCAGGCTATTTGTGGCAGATATCTCTCCACTGGCAGTCTCCACAGATGACCTTGCCATATCCCGGCTGCAGAATCTTCTCTTCCACGATCCGCTCAAATTCCGCAAAAGTCATTTCCTGTCCTGCCTTTAATCCGGTGTATTTCAATACACCCGCATCATACCGGTCTACCTTCTCCGCAGACTCGCAGCTGCCACCCTTATTATGAGGGCAGGCGCTGCAGATCTCATCCGTCGCTCCGACCAGCTGCAGGGATGTCGGTCCATTTTTCCCCAGAAGCCATTCCTTCACTTCCGCCATATGCTTAGTGAACCCTTCACTGTATCCCTTCCCTTCGAAAAAATACAGGCACATGCCGTGGTGCGGACGGATCCGGTAAGTTGTTGTTACTTCCATATCCGGTGTATCCTTTATTCCTGTCCGTTCAGCTTCAGAGCCTTAGACAGTCTCTTGCTCAGAGTCAGTGCCAGTGCAATCTTCACCAGATCTGGAATGATGAAAGGAATTACGCACCAACCCAGTACGGTAGCCAGACCGACAGCTCCGGAATTCTGCGCATATACAACCATGAACCACACGGTTCCGATAGCGTAGCACACGATCAGGCCCAGTACCATGGAGATACCCAGCACCCATGTCTTACGTCCGAACAGCTTCTCGATCAGCCACATCAGCAGTGCGGAGAATAAAAATCCAATGATGTAACCGCCGGTGTTGCCAAGTAACTGACCGATACCACCGGAGAAACCGGCAAATACAGGAATGCCTACTGCACCCAGTAAAATATAGATCAATACCGCAAGACTTCCTCTCTTACCGCCCAGTACGCCGACTGCCAGGAATACTGCGAAGGTCTGTAACGTAAAAGGAACCGTCATCGGGATGGAGATCCAGGAGCAGATTGCGATCAGAACCGCAAATACCGCAATATACACCATGTCATACGTCTTGCTTCGTGTTGTTGTCTGTGTTGTCATAATAAAAAACCATGCCTTTCTGTCAGATGTCTTTTTGTAAAAACCTCTGTCAGAATAGCATGGTGGTTTTCAATTGTCAACTCTTTTTGTAATATGGTTAACAATTGAATGGATTCTCTGGTCAGGACTGCTTCATCGTCTTCTTATTCCGGTACATATCCTTATCTGCCCGCTCACGCACCTTCTCCGGATCCGTATCATCCGCCGTGAATACAGCATACCCATAGGCAATTCCCACAGGAACGGGAATGATGTTCTTATGATTCAAGATCTCTACATCCTGATCGATCTTATGCATCACACGTTCTATCTTAAAATATCTTCCCTTCGGAATGATACAGCAGAATTCATCTCCGCCAATGCGATAACATTTCCCATAGCGTTCAAAATTGTCCTCTATGATATGTGCTGCATTGATAATATACTCATCCCCTGCCCTATGGCCATATTGATCGTTACACTGCTTAAGATTGTTCAGGTCAAAGGTCACTATGACATATCCTTCAAAATCCTTCTCGTTTTTCACAAAATAATCATAAGCATTTCGATTGTACATGCCGGTCATGGAATCATTCAGGGCAAACTGCTCCAGCTCCTCTGCCCTTCGACCTTTTTTCAGCCGGGCAACCGTCTGTCTGGCGGATTCTATTCCCAGCACCACAATAAAGATCAAGAAAGAGATTCTGCCAAATACGCCTACATCGTTGCCGGTTTTATAATAACCACTCACATCTACAATGGTAGCAAAAAATACAAGCAGCAGTGCCCCTACACATGCCTTCAGCCTCTGATCCAGCTGCCTTCTGACAATTTTGCTACAGATGACCACCAGCAGGTATAGAATCGTCAGAATGATCAACGCATGCGTCATCCACAGGCTTCTCCGGAACTCATATATCTCTGTTGCATTCAGTATATGCGTCAGGACGATCAATGCCAGATTAGCATTACAGATAATTCTACAAAACCGGTCATCCCTGATCTCCAGAAAGCTCTTCACAAACAGGATAAAGGACATCGGCAACAGCATGAGCGTAGCAAATGCCAGATAAGAGCATCCCTGCCTGTTGGCCAGGAGCAGCGTTGCCACATCCGTCTCATTGGCCGACCATGTTCCCACCAGGATTGAAAAAATACCCAGATACAATAAGGTTCCGTCAATCCGGCTTCCGCAGCGGATAACGATCCAATAAATACTAATATACAATCCTATCAGTATCACCATCATGCTGATGAGAAAGGCAGGCATTGCCCGGCGCATCACCCAGCGATAGATATTATAGCCGCCACCGATATAAAACGTCTTCTGCTGGCCTGCCGTTTCCGGATAACAGGGGGTGAACTGTACTTGCAAGCTGCTCACATTACTTGAAAACCTGACAATATTCCAGGTCCAGCCCGGAGTATTTCCCCATATGCCGGGCACAGCATCCAGCTGATAGATCAGCTTCCCATCTGCATACACCACAATCTCCTGATGTGTCGAATAAAACACGATCGAGTTCGTTTCATCATCGTTTTGATCCAATATAAAATCGTACAGCTCCCTGCCGTCATCCAAGACACTGACTGCGTCCGGCGTACATGCCTGTAATGACTTTACCTCCGGCACACTGCCTGAGGTGCAGATCATGCACAGAAGCACCATAGCAAATACGGCTGATACAATTATAATAAGCTTTCCCTGTTCCTTCTCCATTACTTCCCTCAATATCCAACGATACGTTTGGTACTATAGTACTAATTTTCTTATTATTTGTCAACACAGTATCTTATCTATCTCGTGTTTGAAAATATTGTAATTCCGCTCATCCCGCAGCCGCTTCATAGCTTCGCTTCTTCGACACTATAATTTCCGCATCCTGCAGCTGCACTTTCCTTCTGTTCCAACGGAAGTATCGCATAGTATACCAGAGTGTGCCTCTCATCCGGCTGGCAGTCCCGATGATAATGTCCGAAATACCAATGCTTATAATGCAGCTCCTGGGGCCACCAGCTTTCCTGGAGGATCCGGTAGGGCAGATGCGCCCGATCCGCCCTGCGCTTCTGCTCTGCAAAATCTACCGTCTGTCGATCCAGGATCCCTCCCTGAATGTCATGGGACGACGCCCCTCCAAAGGCAAAAAAAGACTTGCCCTCAATCTCGAAGACCTGTCCACGTTCCAGCAATATCACCTTATCCCGGATAATGTGCCGCACCTTCCCGCCATGCCACTCTTCCAGCGGATATTCTCCGATCAGATCATAATTCTCATGGTTCCCCTGTACCCACAGAATCGTAGGGCTTCTCCGCAAAATTTTTACAATGATACTCAAAGGTTTTATCCTTCGCCTAGCACAGTCCAAAATCTCCGCAGATAATGATGTAATCCTCCTGCGTCAGCTCCATGCCGGCTCTCCGTAATCTTTTGGCGGAAAACCTTGCGAAATCCCCATGCGTATCTCCCGTTATGTAAATCATACCATTCTCCCCCGGTATCTGATCAGAATCCTCTCCATGTTGATCCGTTCACCTTGCCAGATCCATACTTCTTCTGCATTGCATTCATTACTTCCGGATCCTCTAATCGTATAATCTTATCCGCATCTCCTCCGGCACTCATTTTTGCGATCAGAGCCAGCAGTGACTTTCTCTCTTCCATGCGTCCTTCTTCGCGCCCTTCTTCGCGCCCACACTCCCGCTCAGCCTTACGGAGCTTCTTTTCTTCTTTTTCTTTGTCATACTCAAATATACTCACCTTGTACACCTCCGCCCGATTGTGCTGCAGGAATTCCGTAAGGATTCCTTCGTTAATGCATTCGGTAATTGCCAGTTCCACCGCCTCATTCAATGGCATTTCCGCTGCGTACTTTCTGACTCTTGCCACATACTCTACATATTCCCATAAAACATGGCAGTTATTCATCAGTTCCTCATTATGTCCGGCATTGATATTTAACATCGTAACCTTCAATTCCAGCGCCGGATCCTGCATCGGATTCTCAAAAGCATCCGACAACCGCAGTTCTGTCCGATCCGGAACGTCCCGGTCTGTCCCATTATAAAACACCAGGAAATTCGGCGTCGGAATCTTTTGAATACCAGACGAATATAGGGATTTCTCATCCACCAGCTTCTGATACTCGCTGGCTATGTAGAACAGATCCCGCAACGGAATATTGGGGTTATACGTAGACTGATGTTCATACAGGTACAATCCCATTTCCAGTACAAATGCCAGATCATTCTTCATGCCCATATAAATGGCATTTTCTAGAGTCACGATCTCCAACTCTTCCGGGTTCTGATAATGTTTCCCTGTCACTGCATTATAAAGAGATAACAAATTTTCGATTTGGGAAAATATCCATCGAAAAATAGTATCCTTGTATTTGCGGTTAGCAATAAGCAATTCGTAGCTGCGTTTCTTCATAGTGTCCTCCTGTTCCCATAGCACTTGAAATCAAGAAGGTACACTTCGCCTGTCCTATCCACTTGTCATTCAACGTACTATGCTGTGCATGCATGGTTAATGTGGTATAAAAGCATAGAATTCATTGAAATGATATAGATGTGTGGAGCAGCTCTCGCTGCCGGAATCGTAAGAATATATGCTTTGAGATTATAGTACTAACAATTCCGGCACTTGTCAACACAGCACTTGTCTATAAATAATTTTTCTTAATCTCCTTCATAATGATGTCTTTACATTCCTCACTCATGTAAAACATCGTCGTCCGAAACGGAAATCCCTGCTTCGTTAATTCCTTCATCTTCGATGCACTTAACGGCTTTTTCAGAACCGTAAAATCATCCAGATGCATGTAATACTCATAATCCTTATAACCATCGCAGTCCTTCTTCTCCAGTTTTCCGTCCGCTGTACCGTATGCGATAATGCCATAGCCACTCTTGTATAAAAAAACAGTGTCTCCCCGCTGGAGCTTCCCGATCTTCTCTCTCCAGCCCGGATAATAAGCCGCTGCCTTCTGCTCGTTTATCATATCATCCGTGTGATTCTTATTATTGGAATAGTTGGTATTTAAAACATAATTATTCCCTTCGTACTCCAGATAACCCTCAATGGGAGAATACATATTGAACTCAATATAATGTTCCCCATTGATCTCAAACACCCAGTAAATAATCGCATCGATACTCAAGCCGTTGTTCTTCCAATATCTGATCGCATCTACTGTATTCTGATCAAGTCCGTTGGTAACAATAAGGAAATGCTGGTGCATGTTAAAATCACTCTTACGCAATGCTTTATCATCCGGAAGATCGAAATACTGCTTATGTATCTCCAACAACTCCACATTGGATTTGCTGTATTTCTGAAACAGTTCATTCAACTCATCATAATTGCTGCTGCCATATAACTGCCCATACCGAAGCACCTGCAGGAGATTTTCCCTATCCGAGCTCCATCTCTTCAGTTCCAGAATATATAAATCCCCATTCCTGTCAATCGCAAGAATGTCCGGTTCCTCCTGCCTCGGACGCTCATTGAAAATCGTGAGCAGATCGTTGGAATAAATAAAATCCTGAATATGCGAAGACATCAGACGCTGCAAATCCAGTTCCTTCCAGCCGATCTCCGCTAAGGTGACACGTTTTACTTTCGTATAATCCTGCTTGTTTAGGTTCAATTTATATAGCATAGTTACTACCTCTTCGTCGGCTGTACGCCTACTCCATGCACTTTCTGATCTTATCAATCAGTGTCACATCTGCCGGAAGCCACTGCACGGAATCCAGTTCCTCCATTGATTTCATCTATTCTTGTAAGGATGCCTTTATCTTCGGCAATCCCTTCTATCAATATTTTCTTGACTACAAGATTGACAGGTCTTTCTACTTTCCCGTTATCATCTTCAGTCGGTTCTTTTGTATATACCAAATAAGCATTTTCATCGAACGGCGGCCTCTTATAATATAATCGATTATACTGTTCCGTGGTTCCGTCCAAACTACCTCTTGAAAGCCTGAGTGCGTACTCTCTGAGTCTATCAGCACTCTGGTAACGTCTCTCTATAACATCTTTTAGCTTGTTTTTTTCCACAAGTGCATATTGAGCGTATTCGATATTATTTACGCTTACCAATCTTCCATCAGCGTGCGGCCAGATGAACATATAATACTCAGTTTCAAGATTATCATTTATGAACCAGCCAACCTTTCCGCTGGAACTATTGAGTAGTTCGAGTGCAAATGTTCCGAGTGGGCCATTGGTTCTGTATATATAATCCATTTGAGCTTTTTCATCTATGATGTATCTCTTTTCATTCTTAGATAAAATAACATCTACACCCTGCTTTTGCCTGGATTCATCATTTATAAATTCGCTCTTAGCACTGGTTCCATCAGAATTAAGAAGCTTTGAATAATAATGAACTTTCATGAACTGATTCATTAAAGCTTCATTTCTTCTGTCTCCCTCAAACCTTGAATCTACAGTAGGATTATATATCGGAGCACCTATATATTCATTATCAAAGTCTGGACAAAATCCAAAGTATCTTGTGCCGTCCTGCGTTCTTCTATATTGCAGGTGGCCGTTGATAGTGCCATTTTTGTATGGAAATACAACGTTATCACCCTGTAGGAGTACTTTACTCTCTTCCTCAGAAAATAGATGTTCTCCCCATTTTTTCTTAAATCTGACCGGATAGACAGCCCCACTGCTGTCTATCCAATCTCCGTATACATAATCCTGCTGTGCCATGCACCCTCACCATCCCAATAATCTATTTTAGTGTTTTGTCAATCTAATCATAAATATATGTGTTGTTCAGCAAAAAACATTGCTTAGGGTATTGTCTTCCATCTGGAAGTTCATATGTATCTTGCGCATTCTGAGCGTACGGTCTGACATGACATAACGTATTCTCCGCTGCCTTAGGAAAATTGTTTTTCCTGACACCATTCACCATACGCATCCGAAGGCCATCCCTAGTCACTTGTCTTGTCTTTTCCCAGACATCTCTCACTTGTGTTTCAAGATTCTCATAGGGAATGTTCCGAAACTGGCATCACCTGAACCTCAGAGTATCATCGTCATCAAATTTATAGACTACAAAGAGAAATCTCGTTTCTCTCAAATAATTTCTAAAAGTGGAATCATCCCAATCTTCCTCTATTAATTCCGTAAATCGGAATGTCGGAAATGACATACTTTCCTTTGATTTGTTCCAGAGATGGCTTTCCTCAAACGCTTCATTCACCACCTGATAATAATCTATCATCGTAAGGATTAATCTTTCTTTGGCGGATAATAATCCGTTCTGGTTGATTCGATAAGGTGTGACTTTAAGTTCCACGCCTGCCTCATGAAAATCCTCACGCGAATCACTATTGCATTCATAATGAAAAACTTCTCTTCGATAATCTGACCGAGATTACCCTTATTGTGCTTGGTTTCAGGAACTTCTGATGAACCATATGTCACACCGTCTTCTCTTACCATCATCGGATGTTTTGCATCATCCTCTTCCCATATCTGTCTGAAAGTCATCCCTATAAGCTTTTGTGAATAGACCTCTATCGATATCGGATCAGACCTGTCATATTCAATCAAATAATCAATATTCACCAATATCATCCACCTCTGGCATCTTAAGATTAAATATCGCTTCCTTAATCACAGCAATGCATTCCTCTGTATACTTCTCGATATCTTTTCCCCAGAAATGGATTACAGTCCAACCCTCAGCCTGAAACAACAAATCCTTTTCTTTATCTCTTTCAATGTTTCTCTCTATCCAGTAATCCGAAATCCTTGCGGTTTCAAGTTTCTTTCTGAGCACATCCCAATCTTTCCCATGAAAAATTCGCTATCACAAAAAATTGCTATCTTATGTTTAGTCAATGCCATATTCGGACTTCCAGGAAGCTTTTTATAATTCTTTCTAAAACGATACCCTTTTACCCAGAGTGCCTTTAGCAATGCAACTTCTATGCTCGTATCCTTGCCTCTGATACGGCTCATGTTTTTGTGACTTCTTTCAGTCACTTCACCATAAAATCTCGGTTCTCTCTTTTCCTCTGGTTCCTGCTTCATAATTTATCGATACCCAGGGCTATCAGCCAAACAGGAGTCTTTATGATGGAAAGATATTCATTTATCACTTCACCGGCGGACTTATACGAAACTGTATTTGCACTCAGCAACCCACTTAATTCATCATCGGCGGCAACATATATGTAGAAATCAACTCCAGGATTGCTATCTGCGTCCAAAAGCCGGAACAAATCCCTGTATATAAGAGCCCAGTTTCCAAATTGTAATTCACCAGCAACCGTCAATCTCTCTTTGTCAATGATATATCTGCATTCTCAGCAACCTTTGAGCTGATAGCTGCAATCTTACCTTTCCATTCTTTCTTGTTAAAGCCCATCTTTTTATTCAATTCTAAAATCTTTTTATCTCCATTTAGCACACCTATAGCTCCTTGATAATAGTTATACAACCGAGCCATGTTATAATCCTCATCATAAACAGAAAAATCAAAGCCTTCCTTTGAGGTATGGAAAAACACACCATTTTCCACATGTGTTTCCCCTCGTATGGCTTCAGCACTTAAGCAACGTCGCAGAGCAACATTCAAACTCGAAGCGTTTATACCATCGAACTCTGGCTTCCCTTTTGGTTTTCTCCGTGTTGTCAATATGATTTCTTCCTTCGATAATGCTTTTTTTATATGGTCTCTAACATCTGGGATTGCATTTAATATGATTTTCCCATTATTAAAGAATCTTTCATCGCTTATTTTGAATTTGACTTTCATGCTACCAACCTCGCTTTTATATTATCGGAGCCACTCAAACATTGAAGCTATCTCCGCTCTTGACCCATAATCAACTTCATCCAAAAGCGGTTTCACTGGAAGAACAGCTAAAGGAAAATGATACTGCCTTAAAAGGAGTCAGATTTGAGAACGAAGAATTAAAGAAACAAATTGCTATATTGCACGAACAACTTTCCAAAAGCAATGACGATCAATAGCATTTAAGGGGTCTGTATCATACAATGGCACTCCAGATTTGCAGCTGGCATTACCGCTTTGGTAGCCTTCGTAGGCTTTACAAGAAAACAGTCATCATCCCCCCGAAAACTTTCCCTCGATAATAAAGGATATATTCTCCCATCATCGCCCTGTAAGTTATATCGTCCAACTCTGAAAAGTGTTCCAATATAGTCCCCAGATAATCCTTGCTCGATGCTATACATCTTCCATCCCTGTAACTAATCAATTGTCGCCATAATCCTATTTTTTAGACGCAACGGGATGTCTGCCTCCGTTACCCAGATAATCGTATTTTTCTGTGCGATATCAAAATGAAGCTTCGCCTCGCTCTGGCACAACTGAATCACAGGTTTTCCAAGACCCATTGCATAACCCTCTTCAAAATAAGCACCATTGTTCTGATGTGTGAGATCCACAACAACAAACCTACTGTTTCTTATATGACTTAATAACTCCGGTGTAATCAGTTCATTATGTTCGACCTCATCAATTAAAATAGGATTATATCCTGCATCCCGGATTCCAAGCTTTATAGCCTCTCTTAAATTCCTTGTGTCATCACCAAATTCCATCGCAACCAACACATTACGCCCTTCTCCGGTATCTCTTTGCAATTGATCAATCCTTTTATATCCCTCAGGTGTTATTGTAATCGATCCTACTTTATCACCACTTATCGAAGAACTCCCTTTGATATAACCTACATCAATAAGATAATTAAAGAAGAAAAATGCTTGACGGTTCATTTCCTCTTCTGCGAAAACTGTTTTTCCGTCACTCTTATACCGTTCTACAAACATCAAGCCATACAACTCATATTTTGTTATACTTATTTCCTGTCCAATATAATCTGCAATTTCATCAAGTTTTATCAGTATCATGTTAACTTTTTCAGCAAAGCTCCTCGGATACCATGAATTGATAATATCGTTATCCATGTGAACAGGATGTCCATGCGTGTTGTTTCCACTTTTAAACTCTGCTACATACTCATCACATTTTTCCTTAGAGAGGGTTGTATGATATCTATATTCTACCGACCAGTCATCTTTTCTCCGAAATCCCTTGTAATATAAGAATGCTCCTAATTTTTTTTGTCCAAAGATGGGCGCATCATCTCTGTCTCAGAGAACTCATATCTTCCGCATATCGGACACATATAGAATATCGTCATCGGATCATATTGTTCATTTTTTTCTGCTTCCGGGTATCCACAAATCGGGCAGATAATTGTTTCCATCATGTCTATCTCCTTCAGATTAACTTCTCAATAATTTCTTTTCCACCATGTTCATTCTAACCGCATCTTTCACAATTCTATAACTGTACAATCATTCAACCCCTATTTTATCCTTCCAATTTTCACCAAAATACTTCAGAGTAATATATGTTTTTCAACTCACCTTCGAGTAAGTTATTAAACAACTCTGACCAATGCATATGCCCTCACCTGTAATCCAAAAACTATATCGGATTATTCTCCTGTAGCTCCTTAATCTTGGAATAATAAGCAAACAACCTTGAATCTCTTTGATCTAAGCTTTTAAGCCACTGATCGATATTTGATGAGTTGATCGCATTTGTCCTGAGAATACCCGCAATATCTGTTGCAGTAACAATCAATATCGGATGACCATCCTCTACAACCTCGCTATATGCCTGCGTATCCACATAACTTGTAGTCACCATGATTCCAAACTGGCGATACCTTATTCTTGATATAAGGCGAGACATTGGTTTTACGCCAACTCCATTATTCTTTGAATAACATTTTGCCTCTAAGGCACAATCTATTTTCAGCGGAAAATTTGCCTTTCCACCTGTTTTGATCGTATAGCACCCAATCGCATCACGGCCACCATCTCTCCACGGTCTAGTAAGAGAGAAGTCTACAAAATTAGAATCCATTTTTGAAACTATGCTTGTAGCACAAGCTTCGAAGCCCTGCTCAAAGTCTTTATAGTGATCCCTGATAAGTTCCAAACACCTCTCGCCTTCGACATCGCTTTGCAATTGCTCATATCGTGTCGGAATCTTGAATATTTTTGGTGCTTTTAAGGCTTCAATACCACTTCTTCCCTCTTTTACGAACTTTACCCATGCAGCAGGAGCATATTGCATGCTGTTTGCATGATCAAAGATCAGTGCCTCAATCCACTTCCTTGGTATCGGGTCACTTCCAGTATTCAAAATAGTAAAATACGCTTCATAATTCTGGAATCTTTTCTCTTTGATTGTTCTCCAAAAAGCAACGAGATCTTTGTCAGGTGATATTTTCGGGTTCCCTGGTGCAGCCAATCCTAAAAACTGTATATCTCGTCCGTTTCCAGTTTTCTTAAAAATCAGAAATGGAGGAATATCTTCTAAGTGCGTCCCTTCGTTCAAAAGAGCAAAAGTTGTTTCAAGTATCAGATTTCCTTTTTTCTTTGTATCTGTCAGCGCTCTTCCGGGTTGCCTGTTGTCTCCGTAGTACCTAAAAATGCCTGTTTCCTCATCAAGATAATCAGGCCATTCAAGCTCTTCCATAGAAGTATAAAGTACAATATAGGCGTATTTCCCAGAGCCATCTTCCCTAAGCTTTTTCCTGAAGCCTCCAGCGTTCTCGCATCCAGGGATCAACTTATGAAATGGTTCCGATGACATATTAGATACTGGTCCACCTTTATATATACAATCAACAAATAAATCCGATGTATCCAGCTTATCAAATGCTACTTCCATATACGCCCCTCCGGCTAAATACTACTCTGCTTCAAATATTACATCTAACTGCTTTTCCATCTGATTGATCAAATTGACCACCAAGGCATTGCCCATCATAAACCGCCGTTTATTAGCCGGCATTTCAACCTTCTCTCCATTAACTGAGCATTCCTTCGTCCAGTCAGAAGGAAAGCCCTGAATCCTTTCACACTCAATCGGAGTCAGCAATCTAGGTTTTCCAGTTTTTTTGTCCTTAACCACATGCGTTGAACGATTGAATGAACCTTCGCTTGTGAGCATTGTTCTAGCAGGTTTATCATATTCATCAAACAAAGGAACCGGCCCTTCAGAGAAGACATACTCATGACCATTCGCTGCCTTACGCGGAAGTTTTTTAGCGCCTTTAATGTACTGCCACGTCTGTCTCTTTTCTACCGGAAGCCTTTCCATAGTTTCATCACTATGATCAACTCCCTCTGCTGTATAATACATTTTTAATGAATCTATAAAGTAAGCTTCGTCCACCTTCCCGTCTTCCAGGATATCTCCTAAAGTAATCTGATCCCCAGAATAATCTGGAACTGTTTTTACTGTATAAATCACGCCATCTTTCATCACACCTGCGTTTTCAAAATCAAACTTAAATTTCTGAGATAGCTCGCCAATTCCTTTAGGCAACCGTTCCATTTTAATCTTCTTTGCATCAAAAGGATCGATAGGGAAACTCTGTGCGAAAAATCCTTCCTTCCCTATAACCCGAGCAACGCTATGTCTATGAAGTTCATCCCCATGAATGTCACTATACTTGGTTTCTCCCTCAATCCTCTGGTTATATTTTGTTTCATTCTTATATGCAAATATGAATGTGCGACGGCGTCTCTGCTGAAAACCATAATCCGCTGCATTTATCACACGCCACTCTACTGTATAATCCAGATCCCTAAGACATGCTAAAATGATAGCGAAATCTCTTCCTCTTTGACTTGCTGGGCTTTTAAGCAAACGATCTACATTCTCTAAAAGAACAAAAGGCGCAGATTTTGTTTCAAGCATATCTCTGATATCCCACCAAAGAACTCCCTTCTTTCCTTCAAGCCCCTTGGATGTCGCCAATGAGGAGGCAACAGAATAATCCTGGCACGGAAATCCTCCTACAAGAAGGTTATGATCAGGAATAGTGCTTTTATCTACTGCATTGATATCAGTATTAGTTGTATCGTTTCCTTCATTATCCAAACATGTGCCAAATCTATTCACATAGCAATCATGCGCCCACTGGACTTTCTTATCAGCTGGTTCCCATTGGCTAAACCATACCGTTCTCCATTTTTCAGGTTTCTTTGTATCTTCAATCTCTTTGATTGAATTAAGACCGCAGCGAAATCCCCCTACCCCAGCAAATAACTCACACACTGTCTTTTCCATTTTGATTCTCCTCAAAGTATTATTTATAGTAGTACCATTCTGATTTTAGCATGCTTCTGCATTTTGATCAACCTTTTATTTCATCACTTATCTGTTCATAAATGTATGTATTGTTTAGCCAAAAACATTGTTTTGGATACTGTCTTCCATCAGGAAGTTCATACGTATCCATGGCGTTTTGTGCATGCGGTCTCACATGACAGACTGGATTTTCCGAAGCTTTTGGAAAGTTATTTCTTCTATTTCCATTTTTTACTGTTATCTGTAGCCCATTCCGGATTACATCCTGTGTTCTCTCCCAAACCAACTTAACTTGCGTCTCCAAATCCTCATATGGTATATTCCAGAACTGGCAACCTTTTAGTCGAAGAACATCTTTTTCATCAAACTTATAAACCACAAAAAGAAATCTTGTTTCCCTAAGATAGTTACCAAACGTCGAATCTTCCCACGCTTCTTCAATCAACTCTTTAAATTTAAAAGTCGGAAAAGACATACTTTCTTTAATCCGGTCATTCTTGCCTATTCTGATCGTCTTGACAACAATATTAGCTTTTTCAAACTCCTCTGCATGATTTCCTTTGATCCCCAACATCCTATATGCAAGCATGGCCTCAAGGTTCTTTGGTTTTTTATCAATCTCTATACAAAATTCTGTACATAGGTCATTTACTGACCGACCACAATATCTGTCTATCTTCTCGACTACATAATCCTCAAAAGAATCTGCAACGTCACTCTGCATAATTGGCTCATATGTTACTTTACCCGGAACAATATAATTATTCAGGACATACGTCATATACGAGTTCTTAAATGCAAATGCCCTTGGTTTAGCAGGGACATCGCTATATGGTTGTTTCCTCCTATCTTGCGAAGTTGCGGCTTTGGGTGCCGCCCCAAGATACAAAGTGTCACTCTCTGAGAGTTCATGAGCTCTTCCGGCTTTAATCTTTGCGACAATCAGTTCATAATCATGACGGATTATCTTTACATCCTGCTCTGGCGGAGTAAACAAACGTGAATAACCAATTTTGTAATCAAGATTGAATTTAATTTCTTTCATGTATAAATAGTAAACAAGTAAAATCAACTTCGATTTATTCCAAAAATGGCTTTCCTCAAATGATTCATTTACAACCCGATAATAATCAATCATCGTTAAAATCAATCTTTCTTTTGCAGATAAAGAACCATTTTGATTGATTCGATATGGTGTAACCTTTAATTCAACTCCTGCCTCATAAAAATCAGCTCTAGCGTCGCTGTTGCATGCATAGTGAAAGAAACGTTCTTCTATTATCTGACCGAGGTTTCCCTTATTCCGTTTTGTTTCTGCCACTTCATCCGTTCCATATGAGGTACCCTCTTCACGTAATACGGAAGCTCCCCTTGCATCGTCTTCTTCGCAAATCTCACGAAAAGTTTTACCAATCATTCTTTGCGAATAAATCTCTATAGATATCGGATCTGATTTATCGTATTCGACTAAATAATCCATCTACATCATCCTTCAATATTATTAAATCTGAGTTTTTTCCCATCAAAAACGTATTTAATCAAATCACACTTATTCCAAGTACATGCTTGAGTCGGTCTATAACCTTTAGTAAAATTTCTGATACACTGCTCATTCTTTTTATTTACAACACTATCTGGAAAATCCGCAGCAACAACATATGCTTCTATCATTGAATAATCCCCGTGGGCATATTCTTGATTGATCCAGTCAACGTATTTCATGATTTGATCTATAACATCATCATTGGCAGCATCCTTTTTTATTTCTATCACCAAATATTTCGATATAGTCTTGAATCCCTTGATATATCGATATCCAAAAACATCCATCTTGTCCATGTAATCTATAGGCTTAAATGGAGACGCCGCCACTTGATGAGACACATAATCCCATGTACCAAACGGGGTACCATTATCCTCTTTACCTAAGACATCGCACAAAGCTGCCTCTATAGCCATCTCATGCTTTATCTTATCCTCATTCGCAGCATTTAATAGTATTTGATAAGCTCTTAGCCTATGGGCTTGCTGTAACTTATTCTTGATACTATCATGTTCTTCACGCTCAAATGGATATATATTGGTTCCTTCAATCAGATTCTCTTCATTTCTCTTAAGAATGATATCTTGAAGAGCCTGATCTTCTTCATCGTCAATCTTAATGAAAGAAACCTTCCACATTGTTCTTAGAATTTTGAACTTATCAGGGTTGCTACTAAGAGCCTCATCCATATCAACACTCCGCATAAAGAAATGTGGAGCAGGCTCAAATGTACAAAAGCATCTATTCTGTGGTGTTCCATCAGACAGAAGCGGTATCCGCTTGTTATACTCTCTTTTTGAGTATGAACATGGATCATCTGCTCCTAAGTAATTTAGATATTTACAATCCTTTTTTATGTCAATAATACGACCAATGCCATATATCTTCCTGTTGTTGAAGAAATATATATGGTCTCCTTCCTTCATACTGTAATAATCTGCAAATGTTCCCTCGTGATGGATTCCCCAATTATTATTCTGCGGATCACTTAATATGGTACTGTATGTTCCCGTTCTAACGCATGATTCAAGAGACTCAAGATTACTTATTGTCATAATATATCCAGCCATTGTTAGCACATCTCCTTAAAACTCATCATTATCAAACCTCATATCAAAGATTATTTCTTCAATAACTGCTATACATGAATCGACATCATTAGCAATATCTTTTCCCCAAAAGTGTAATACAGTCCAACCGGCTCCTCGTAAAGCTGCATCCTTTTCTCTGTCTCTTTCCATGTTACGCTGTATCTTAGGTATCCAGTAGTCTGGGTTTTTTCCTTTTTCCAACTTTGCTTTTAATAAGTCCCAATCCTTGCCATGAAAGAATTCGCTATCACAAAATATTGCAATTTTGTATTTTGTGATTGCAAGGTCTGGTCGCCCAGGCAGGTTCTTATAATTCTTCCTATAGCGATATCCTCTGGACCATAATGCTTTCCTCAAGATAATCTCTATAGAAGTATCTTTGCCTTTTATGTGGCTCATATTTTTATGGCTTCGTTCAGAAACCTCTCCACTAAAACGCGGCTCCCGTCCACTCATTGTCAACACCAAACCTTCACTCTTAATCATCAAAAAGCATATCGGGTTTTTCTTTTTTGCAATCTCTCTTTACTTTCTCCGGAATACCTCCAAGGAAATAATCCTCAATCAAATCCCATGTCTCATCATTGCTGAAATCTCCCTCATAGATATAAGTCAACATTTTAACGGAGATCAAATGTCTCTCCGCAACCATTTCAAGAAGACGATTATGATATCTATAAGGCGCTTTAATGATATTTATCAATGCCTGTATCTGGTTGATATAGATATAGAGCTGACTATTAGCTCCACCCAACATCTCAAATGTCAAGCATCCCATAGCCTCCAATATTCCTAGGATTATGCCGTATTCCTTGGTACGATTCCCGTTATCATTTATCAGGTACAGCATTCCATTTTTCGTATCAGTTTCAACCTTCTTTAACCCCTTTTCTACCCATGCAAAATAAGAATTAACTGCAACGTTGAACTGATATTTTGTATTCCCATCAATAGTAGTTTTCTCTATAGCTATCGGTGTAGATGTTTTTGCAAAATTCTTTCTATACGCATCCATTGATGCAATAACAACTTCGCATATAGTTCTGGCCTTATACTTATTTACGCCGCACTCTCGCTCTATTTCCTCAGCGATATCTGTTACAGCTGTGTGTTCGCCAGACTGAACCTTAATGAAGATAAATTTCTTGATAACATCCCATGTATTCCTAAATATGCTACTATAATCGTTTTCAAATCCAATGTTCACGCACAACGCTGGCGACATTGGATACTTTGTTATAAAATCAATGTCCTCGCTTTTTGAATACACCATGAACTTAAATTTTGGAAACGAATGGGTTTTATAATCTTTATTCCATATAGCACTTAGTCTTACTCGGCATATATGTTTCTGTTCTTCTATTTCCTCTACACACTCCGGGTATCTTTTTTTTAATTTTTCTTGAACTCTAGGATCAATCTCAAAGAATCCCATTGAGAACATTGGTATGGGTCTCACATTTATAGGCGAAAACCCTATCTTTGACTCAAAATCTTTCTGTATCAACAAAAGTGCTGTTTTCACTTTGTTGATATTGTCATCTTCATCACTGATAGCAGGACCAAAGATATAAGAAAAGTTTTCCGCATCCAAAAGCATCGCATTCCTTTTCTTAGTCATATCCGCTTTTTTTCCACTATGAAGACTCTGCTGATAAAGTTCATTTATCTTTTCAATAACCTTTATGAGCTGATAGTGCTGTATAGTCGATAAACCATGCAGTCTGTTTATATGTTTGAAATCTTTGGGATTGTAATGATAATATGCCTCTCCTTTCAAATCCTCCCGTCTTGCAGCCCTTCCAATCTCCTGGACATAATCACAAACATTTCCCGTAGGAGCGAAATGAACAACCAGTTCAATATCATTTATATCAATACCCATACCGAATGCTTTTGTTGCAAGCATTACAAGTTTCTTTTTCGAATAGAAATCCTCATAGTTTTCCTGCTTAACATCCTTAGACAATGAACCATGGTACATAGCCACATGCTCGATTTCGTGCTTGTTACGAAGAAATTCATAGCATCTATCAATAAGAGCAACCGTAGGAAAATATATCAAGGTCTTCTTGTTAGTTAGAAGAGCACGTTTGAGTATTTCCTCTATCTGCTCAAATTTATCAAGTTCGTATTCTGCTCGTTCTCCCTTTTCCTTTTTCGAGCGGTCAATGACGATATCAATGTCTCCTCGCTTAACATACCCCAAATATGTGATCGGATTGAGCATATGGAGACTATTGACAGTTTCTGTGTACATATCTTCCAAGCCATGATAAATTGCAGTCGCTGTAAAAGTAGCAATTACAAATGATCTTTGCTTACGCTCTATCTGCTTTTTTCTTAGTTTTTTGATATGATCACCAAGATACCAATAATCAGGTCTAAACTGTTTTCCCCAAGTAGTAACAATATGAGCTTCATCAATAACTATCATTCCGATAGTCCTATCACCGATCAGCTGCTCAACATCGCTTCTACTCAAAAGAGTCTCAGGCGAAATATATAAAATGTCATATTCTCCTTCAGATACTTTTTCAATGATATCTTGTTTAATGATTGGAGATATATCTGAATTTATTGTCTTAGCATGATTGTAATTCTTTAATTCCAGATTCTTTACCTGATCATTCATCAAGCCAATCAACGGAGATATAACAATGGTCAGCAGATTATATTTTTCAGCTAAATAAATTGCTGGCACCTGGAACATAACAGACTTACCCGCTCCAGTTGGTGCTGTTACAAATAAATCCCTAAAATCTTTTCCTTCACCGCAGTTTTCTACCTGACAAACCAAATTCGAAATAATATTCTCTTGGGAAATCTGGACAACAGACTTATTCCCATTTTCTAATTCAGGCATATCATATATAGGCAAATTTCTATACGAAGGATAGCCCCAGTATTTTTTCAAAATCTCTCCGTATTCAGCTCTATGTTCAAACTCATCTGAAACAGCTTGCGCCTGCAAGTAGAATACATCTGTATAGTCGCTCCAATAAAACGCTAGTAACGCTATATGATCCTTTAATCTATTCAGGTCTCCTGTATAGTTTGACACTCTAACTGTCAGTTCGTCTGGTTCAGAAAATATACGCTTAACCAAATCAATGTAGTCAGCTTCCTCAATCAAATCAATATCTAACGATTCTTCGTCGGTCGAACCCTTGATATCGATTTTTTGATCATCAAAAATATTGACTCTAGTAATCTTACTATTGATCAATGAAGTCGGTTCACTATATGCTCCAAGAAGATATCCGTTATATTCTTTTAATCCTTCAAATAAGAAAATGTATTCGTCAATATCTCCTATGAACGTCTCATCATTTTCATCCGCTTCAGTTTCTTCAAAATGGGCTAATAATCCTTTTTTTGCCTCTTCCGTAAAGCAATCTTCGACTGGATACTGCTCCATATACAAGTTATTCTCAAGTATCACCACTTCTTTGTATTGAGCTAATGCAAAATCTGCTAGCAAAAGAAATTCTTCGTAAGAAAGATATTTTCTTTTCCCGTATATGGACATAAAATATCCCATCTTGTTTTCTATGACGCTCGATAAATCCACCTTATCAACTGAAGGATCCACATAGGAAACAGGAATGCCTTTTAATACGACTAAAGTTTTTTCATCTGCCTTGATTCCAGCAAGTTTCGCATTTATCTGATTTCTAATAACTGAGCTTGCCATGTAATACCTCCCTTTTTTCCTATAAGAATCCTTTCAACTTCTTTGTTCGTGATGGATGTCTGAGTTTTCTTAAAGCCTTTGCTTCAATCTGTCGAATACGTTCTCTGGTAACCCCAAAGCGATGTCCAACATCTTCTAATGTACGTGGTTTTCCATCATCTAGCCCAAACCTCATCCTTAATACTTGTTGCTCTCTATCTTTCAATGTTCCTAATACTTCTTCCAGACATCTCCGTAATTCTCGACTAGCAACTATATCTTCCACCGAAAGGACATCTTCAGCCGGAATAAAGTCACCTAACTCGCTCTCCTCTTCTTCGCCTACAGGCGCATTAAGAGAAGAATAGGTAAGAATGTTAGTTTTAAGAAGCACGCATTCGCGAACTGCATCCTCTGTCATGCCCATCTCATTTGCTATGTTCTGTATGCGTTCTTCGTGTGTACAGTTGATATATTTGCCCTCAATCGCAAGTATCTTGTTTATTCTTTCCATCATGTGAACAGGAATCCTTATGGCAAATCCGTTGTCCATGATTTCTCTTGAGATGGCGTGTTTAATCCACCACACGGCATATGTACTAAACGAATAGCCAAGCTTAATATCAAATTTCTGAGCTGCCTTGATCAGCCCCAAAAAGCCCACTTGCTCCAGGTCTTCGAAGTCCAAATGATGTTTAAACTTTTTAGAATATGCTGCAGCATACTTTGCAACTAATCGCTGATTTTTAACGCACAGATCCTGCGTTGCTTGCATATTCCCTTGTTTGATCAAGGTACATAAGATTTCATTTGATTGCTTTACATTTCTGTTGACTACTAGCGTTTCCGGAAGTTCTGGATTAAAGTTCGAATCCTTAAACAGCCCGGTATCGTACAATATCGAGAACTCATCACCAGTCTCAGTGCTATCTTCCTCTATTTCGTCATTTTCAATATCTGCATCTAGAATAAAACTATCTTTATCGGCCTGCTCTTCCTCCCCTATCAGATCTATCCCATTCTTGTAGAGGATTTCGGTAACATCATACTTTTCCCTAAGGGACAACATGCTGTAGATGTTTTCAAATTGATCATATGTAATTGAACCGTCCTTAACATATGGCTCCGCCATGCTAAGAATTAAATGTTCATTCATGCCTGATAACACTCCCTAACACATCCAGGAAATATAATCCTTGTGCTCCTCCGCAATATCTCTGATTATCTGTCCGATTTTCGAATCTGGATTTCTAAGAGTGATAACCAATGTGTCTATCGCTCTAGTCAGCGGGATCATCATCCAGTTATACATGTATTTTTTCTTCCGTTCCGCAGGGCTTTCGAGAAGGAGTGAATCAACTTCACCTTCTATATACTCGTCAGACTTCTCGTTAATAAAAACATCAAAATCTACACAAACTACCGTCCATCCTTCTAATCCCCTTGCGGAATCATATTGAAGAACTCTTACTTCGTCGTTTCTTACGCTATAATTCTCTCGGGTGTTGCTATTAGTTCCGTCCCAGAAAAAAATCCCATTCTGCTCAAAAGCCTTTTTCTCTGAAAAACACGCGTCCATATCATCTTTTTTTACTAAAGCATGTGGAACCAAATAAAGCATGTCATATGCGATATTTCCGCATTCAATCAATCGATTCATCTCTTCATCATGAACACTAAACAACCTGTCCGAATCAATGATACGTATCCGTCCACCTGGCATCTTATCAGAAGAGAGTATTTTGCCACCGACCATGTCCATCTTGACTGTAAACAAATTCAAAAAACTGATTATATTTTCTTTTTGTCTCAAGCAATACTTAAGCTTGATATTATTTCGCTCACGAATTACAGTCCAATCGCAAACCTTTCCTCGTCTAACAAACTGATTTCCTCCATCTGCGACTATTATTTTTCCTTTGCCAAAAAGCTTTAATACGATATCTCTTTCAGAATCATTCCAGTCCTGTGCCTCATCTATCAATAAATAATCCCAATCGAGATAACTATCCTCGGAAAGTTCTTCCTTAACCAGATTTGCTCCTTCAGGATCAGATAAAAAATCATTAAGTTCTGCTAATACTTGTTCGTAGTGAGAAAGATATTTATCTCCCGACATCTTTCCATCATATAAAACTTTGTTCGCCAGTCTATAGAAATAAGATTGCATGGTGTTCACTGCCACGCAGTTTTCTTCAAACATATCTGGCAACTCCGCCAATGCAAATAACCTTCTAATATCTGACACCAAAGCTTTGTTATACGTGAGCAACAATACTCTTGCAGACTTTTCATCTACCAGATAAATTGCAGTCTGAATTAAGCCAACCGTTTTCCCAGTTCCTGCTCTTCCTCGATAAATCGAGACTTTCCCGTCTGAATCTATTAGGCTTCGATTCTGAAATGCTTTATTAGAAATCATTTCGATTCGTCTACGCGTCAACTCTCCCATTTCTTCCTTTGACTTTGAAAACAGTTGAAGCGCCTTTTGAAAATCACTCACCCCACATGATTCATAATTGGAATCAAAAATATATCCAGCCCTTGTCTTAAAAGGTGGCTTTTGGAGTAAAAGTAGATTTAAAATATCCTTAAAATCAAAATCTGCCCCTATCACATTTGACGGTAATCGCCGCCCGTTATTTACAAGCAATGCATCTATGTCAGACGATGTCGCCTGTGTAAACCAAATAATATTTGTGATGAATGGTGAAAATGATAACGCGCATATAAAAAAGTTCATTGCGGATATCTTCTGCTTATTTGACTGTTGTGTTACACAATGTAAATCACCACCATATTTCACATAAAAATCCGTACCGTTTAAAACAATTCCAGAAATATCGTGTCTCTTTATCTCTATAACCGTACAAAAATTTTGGATTGAGACTGTATCGTTAATCCTGTTTCCATCTTTATCATTGAACTGCGCATTCAAATTGTAATTTTGCAAACTTCCAAGCATCATAAGATCTACGTCCTTAACTGCCTGACCATATAATGTAGCACTAGCAAACAGAACAATTTCTCCGATTGCACTGTCCGGCGTAGTATCTTGAATAATTTTTTTAAGCTTTAAGGCTGCATTATATTCATCCGAATCTTTATCAGCCCCATACACAGAAACCTTAATTGCCATTGATAATCCCCCGGAATAAAACTATTATTTACTCTACATCGTAGAGTTCTCTTCCTCAGGAATCATTTCCATAATGTCCCCGACATCACATTGCAAATGAGCGCAAATCCTCTTAAGCACATCCATTGAGACATCTTCATTTCTTCCAAGCTTAGCTAATGTATTCGGACTCATCTCGATAGCTTCCAGTAAGTCCATCTTTTTCATGCCTTTGTCTATCAACAGTTTCCACAGCTTGTTATAACTTACTCTCATTCTCTATTTTCCCTCTCTGCAAATCGCATCAATCGGCCCATTTATGTCTATCGGCCCCTACAATAGTACAAAGTAAATTATAGCATAACAGCCTTCAGTTCTCAATAAGAGAGTTATAGTTTTCTATAAGTCCTAAATTTTTTATTTACTGTAAAGTGAATTTTTAAATTCAAATTTTTAAATTTTTTATTTACCTTCGTAATATTCCTCTAAATTCCTCTAAATTATTATTCTACTCGATAGATGTACAAAAAAACGGACTTGTAAAATCATCGTTTACAAATCCGGTTACAGTTCGCACTCACGCCAGTAAATGGATGTTTTTGTGCATATCGCCGAAATTATTTTCATTTTGCACAAATGCCTCCCTTGAAATTTTCTTATCCACATTCCTGTCCAGCCTCCCTCTTTTATCCTCCTTTTTCATTGCAGAGTACTCTCTTTTGTCCTTTTTCTCTTTCCGGAGTTCCCTTTTTCCTTCTCCTTACAGCTTATCCGCTCGGCATTCTGACGGTTCCTCTTTTTTCCCGGATTCGCTTTTTCCCATGCTTTCCTGTATAATCATCTCATAAGAACCGAGGTGATAGATATGCCACATCCCACAATCGAACAACTTATGATTCAAAATCTCCAAAAGCAGAACGATGCTCTCCAAAAACGCTGCCAGACTCTTGAAGAACTTCTGGACACCAAAGAAGCTCTTATTCTGAATCAGAATAAGCTTATCCTGAATCTTCAGGCTCTTTGTGATAAGCAGCAGACACTCCTTGATGAACTGTCCAACCCTCAATAATATGGATGGCCTCCCATGAAAGATTCCCTTTATGAAGAAAATTTTAAACTTCATAGCGAAAACGCAAGGCTCCGGAAAAAACTGGAGCAATTGAAGTCCTCCCTTGGCATTGACAGACTCAGGGCTCATTTTGAAGCTGAAATCAAAAAACAGCTACGCCGGGAAGAAAAACTCAAAAAGGAAGCTGACCGTTATCACCGCCTCTGACAGGATGCTGTCTCTGAATTACGCTCTAAAGGCGACATTATCGAGCTCCTGATCCAGCTGGAAGACCTGCAGAAACTCTGTGACTCCTTATTTTTCGTCAAAGCAGCACTCGTGATATTGGAACTACCGATGATAATACGATAAATCTCTTCCTTTCTTCCAGTAAGTTTCAAAACCTTACATCCATCTTCTAGCTGCAGTGCATCAATATCATCTGCGTAAGAAGTGTCATCATCATACCCAAAAACTTTTGTATTTTTTCGGATAGGGTTTATTTAGTTTTGGGATTTCGAATGGAATCAAATGCGGTGGCAGGTTATGACTCCCGCTTTACAATCACTTGGGGTACACCGCTATGTAAATCATTTACAATTCAATTATTGGGTCATTAACTAGTCCCTATGCAATCATTGCTCTTATTGTACACCTTGCTCGTATTCTGGTTATAATCTCATTCAATACTTGATCGTAGTATTCAATTTCATTTGGATTAATCCAAGAAATCCCTAATAACGAACCATCATCTGCACCATGATGATATTTCTTTGACGAATCATATATCTCTTGTAACTTTTTACATATACCGTATTTCTCTGCATCATTCTTATTTGCTCGAGTTGTCTTCGCATACATTGAGCCAATATTTTCCGGATCAAATTTATCTCTTGAACTTAGCTGAAAAAAACACGCTTCTATCAAAGGCCTCATTAACAGGACCTTCTTTCTTGCATTTTTCATTGAATCAAGACTTATACTTAAATACATATCTGTAATTGTATTAAAATCAAACCCTGAAAAAGTGTATTCCGATACAATACTATCGCTATCAAAAGATACGCCTGTTGATTCAGCTACTTTATTGATAAATTTTTTTAAACCATCACTGTTGTAATCCTCAATTTTATACTCTATTCCTCTCTTTTTTGAATACAATGTATGAGAAAAATACGTTGACTTTTTTTGTATTATATCATAATTCTCTGCTGAAACTTTTTTTACATAAGAATAAGGTCTTAATGACATTAACGCAATAACTCTAGTTAATTCATCATCACTTTCTTCTGCATCTTGAATTAATTCCGCATAAACATGTTCATCATCTGTCAAATAATCTTTAACATTCAACTCTAAAAAGTCATTCTTTTCAGAACGCAATTCTAGTTTTTTGCATGTCATCCCTCTTGTAAAAAATCCTTCTATTCTTTCCACAAATCCAATATCGTGTGTCATTACTATAACTTGCCATAGTGGATTTTTCATCATTTCCGTAATTTGATAAGATATAATCGATTTTCTACTCAAATCCATACTACATATTGGATCATCAATAACGATAATTTTGCCCTCATCATAGTTTTGTAAATCATTTACTTCTGACAAAAAATAAGCAAATGCTACTGCTCGTTCTTCCCCTTCACTAAAAAGTAATTTTTTCCCATTTTCGTACTCTGCTGCTTCAAAATCTTTTAATCGAATATAATATTTATTTCGATGCACTTCTAAATTAATGTGAGTATTAAGCTTAGACAAGTATCCATTTATTTCATCCAATTGAATTTGATTATAGCAATCATCCACCTGTTCATTAAGTTCTATTATTTTCCTTTGATTGCGAATATATCCCCCTGCATTTGCCTTAATTCTTTCTGCCACAGTTCTATTAGGACCATATGATAATTCAAACAAAACACTCATATCACTCATACTTATTCTTCTATCTATTTTCTTTTCCAAACGTTCTTTTGCTTGGCCGATAATATCTTCAAGTATATATATATTTCTAATCACTTGATTTATTAGTGATATACACTGCTCTTCTTCATCGGAAAACAATATTTGTGCATAAGGATTCTCTACTTTTAAATATATTTTACTAATTACTCCCTCTAGCAAAGTTTCTTTTTGTTCATTCCATAAAAGACCTTTTTGTAATCGTTCAGTATCCTTCTTTAACAACAATGAATCCGCTGACAAAACGCTAATTATTTGATTAAATATTTCTACCCGCTTGGTCAAATTAAGCATTTTTAATTGTCCAGCCAACAAACTTAATTTTGTGCAATATTCTCTTGCATTATCATCCTTATGTTGGCTAACATACCTACCCAACTTTTTAAATAATTGAACTGCTCTTTTATCACTAATGGTTTGTCCACACATTGGGCAGATATTATCTTTTTTTTGATTCCTATATCCGGCCACTGCCCATCGTATGTCAGTTTCAGTTAATGTTTGACTCAAAAATTGAGCAATTTCCTTTGAAGAGACTCGTAACGTCTTTTTTACAGTCTTCATAAGCATTGGTTTATCTATTTGTTCTATTCCTCTAATTTGTTGATATATCTTTTCACACTGTTCAATATCCGCAAGCTCTTTTGTATATTTTGTATTGCTTTTTATCTTATCTTCTATCATCTTCTTCTCAGATAGTGAATACAAGGTCAATCCCGACATAGTTTCAAAGCGTTTCTGTTTTGTCTTTTCTGTCACTTTTTGATTAGAAAAATCTTTAATCTTTAGTCCCGCATTCCCCAACAATCCTATATCAGTATTAATCTGATTTATAAGTTCCTTATTAGCATCTAGTAATAACTCTCTTTGCCTCATGCATCTTGTCCCCACAGTTCCCATTCCAATAGGCACAGCATCTCCCTGTAAATGCTTACTTACGAACACATGGTCTTCTATATAGTACTTATTAAATACATAAAGATTTTCGGGAAATTTATTCCACTCTTCACCCGTAAATATTATATCTTCTCCATTTTCATTACCTAAAACTATTTCCATTTGCTTTGTGCCATCTTCTCCCGGCCTATTTAATGTCCTCCTTAAGGAAAGCGAACATTGATTTTCTCTTGAAGTTAATGAATAAAAAATATCACTTAATGTAGATTTTCCAGCACCATTGAATCCAAAAATCATCGTATTTTTGTCAAATTGTTCAGTACTATCAAATTGCTCATACTTTCCTACATTTTTAATACTCTTAATCCCAGAAATCATTTTGTACCTCCGTAATACACTGACACTGCCTTCTATATTTCATTTTCACTAACCACAACAATACTACATACCATATCTACCACAACATTTCTTATACTTCTTTCCACTTCCGCAAGGACATGGATCATTTGGGTATATCTTCTTTTGATTATTCCGTACCAGAAAAGATCTTTTCCTATTATCCACACCCTTCTCCCCAATTTCATACAGTTCATCCATTCGTTCAGGCTCAATATCTTTTCTATTTATAAGTACGGCATGTATATTGTTCAGAATCGCATTAGCATCAAATTCCATTTCAATCAACCAACATTCTTCAGCCTTATGAAATAGCATTAATCCCTTCGCATAATCTGACTTATACTTGTTAGATAGCCTATCAATGCCTGGCTGATATACAAAAACACAATAACAACCATTTTTTACATTTATACCGGCAATTTCTGCACCCACAGTTTTTTCTCGCTCAAGCATCATCAAAATACTTTTAACAAAATTTTCCTTTGATTCCGAACAAAAATCTAATATAAAATTTGTAAACAAACTGCTAACATCATTATTCTCCACCAATTCACATATTTGCTCAATCATGTCAGGTAGTTTTTGTTCTGGTTTTTCAGCCTTAAAAATAGGATTGTGTAGCGATGCAAAGTATTTATCTAAATCTTCCCGATACCCTTCATAATTTACGAAATGTCCTTGTCCCATTTCCTTCGCATGAATCGAGTACATATTATGCTCAATGTATAAACCCAGATGATCCAATTCATCTCTTAAAGACAACTCTTGAGTTTTAGTAGCAATTTCCCTTTGTTCTAAAAAATGAATAAATTTTATTGGAGATTTGAAATATTCACTATAAACCCACAAATCATTTATTGAAATTGATATTGTTCCACTTTGTATCCTTACATAGTTCAACTTCTCCGCATGAGCTGAAAACACATTAAAATCATCTACAGTTACACAAAATGAATATATTTGTGAAAAATCAGCTCGTTTAAGAGTAACTTTTTTCACTCCATTTTTATCAAAAAAATCTACCTGTTCCGACGATTCCAAATAATCTAAAGTTCGTTTGCATTGCTTTCCAGCCTTATTTACCAATGTCTCAAACGATGATTTATGAGCTGTCAAATCCGTTAAAGCTGGAGTATATGTAAATGCCCCTGCTTTAACTTCCACAATAAGCAAAACATCTTTATATGAAATCAACAAATCATTCTCATAGTCTTTTTGATAATAATTTTCCAAATATGAATTACAACCTGGAAATAATTTTTGAAATAATTTTTCTACAAATGCTTCACTTGTATCTTGTTGTATATTCCCCCAACCATCTTCATACTTTCTACCCTTGCTTCTTACTGCTCTCTGTATGGCTCGATATAAATTGTCAAAAATAATATAATAATCAAATCCATAAGCTATATTATCAATTTTGACAAAAGGTTTTCTTTCTACTGGCAGATTCCAAATTGGCCATCCTGGAAATTCTTCATGCTGAAACAACTCTTTATTTGTTCCAGCTTCAAACGATAAATCATCAATAAAATCATCCGGCCAATTAGTAACATGCTTGATATCAAACAAATTTGTACCCAAAAATTCGCCAAATAATCTCTCACTTTCTTGCATATGAATTTCCATGAAAGAATCTCTTTCCTTATCTGTTATACAATTTGCAAATTGATCCATTAAATCTCCAATTGCATTTATAGAATCTAATCTTCCAGATGAAAGAGCCTTTTCTAATTTCTTTAATCCATCAATAACCTCATTTGCAGATATTCCATATATTTCATTAAAATACTCATCAAGCGGAACTAACAACTCCTCATAATAAGGAATCTGAAAAACTTGGTATCGGTCACCTCTTACATACGAAAATAATTGTGCTTCAAAAATGTATTTTAAATCTTCATTATTCCTATCAGGGTTCTCCACCCGCATTTTTGCTTCCCAAAACATTAAAAAGATTTTTATTTCACTATATAAGTTTTCTGTATCAACCATTATTTCATTGTATAAAGCACTTTGATCCTCCTCTATCTCCCTCGAATTAATTCCATCAGAAATAATAATGCTTTGAATATACTCAATAACATTCAATGATGCATTATCCTCTGCCGAATATTCCGCTTCAGACGCCTTATTCATCATAACCATCTGACGCATGCTGAATATAAAGTTCATAAGATTTTTTGCATCACATAGCGATACATTTTTGCGTATTTTCTCTATAAGCTTACTTATCCATTCAACTTTTTCATCATACTTAGCAGCTAAAAATTCCAAATACTTTGCATGCATTTCTGGAGTCATATTATTATGAAGCACAACATTCTTACCAAATCTTGCAACTTCAAAAATCCCATTAGAAAAGTAATCATCTGGCTGTATATTCCTTTTCTTTTTCAAAATTGTTCCTCCTTAACTTATTTTTCCAGTCCCAATATTTTCACGGCAGAACTTAATAATAATTATACCACTCCATAATAATCTTTGTTTTTCTCTTGTTAACTCGCTTTTTCTCACATTTTCATTTCTTCATAGAGATATTTTCTAAATCTATGTCATTCCCACTGACCATGAATCATGGATATTAGGATGTTTAGGGTAAACAAAACAAGTCGTCTTATTCTGTTATGATCGGCCTTTCTTCCCCAACTCCTTGCGGCAGCCTAACCTCCCATGTCATACGGGATCTCCTTTACTTCTGGGGCCTTAATTCCTTCGTTCTGCTTATCCATAAAGGGGCGTCATGATGCTCCCTCGCTGAGTCTCTGCTCTGATGGTAAGAAATCTGGCTTGGCTCTCTATGTTTATGAAATTCTTCTGTTCCTTTCAGCACTTTTCGGCGGACGTCTCCTGAATCTCACAGTTGTTCTTCTTATGCTGCCTATGAATATCTGAAAACATCTTCTGCGGATCGTAGGTCACTCCATTTGCCAGGATGGCATAAAAGACTCTTATCAGCTTAAATCTGATTGCAATCACGGATTGTTTCTTCTTGAGCGGATTGTTCGCTCTTGTCGTGTAATACTCATGCAATGACTTAAACTCCGGGTTCTTCGCTATCAGCGGAATCGCTGCATTGAACAGTACTGCCCGCAGCTTACTCCGACCTCTTTTGCTTATGGTCGTTTGTCCTTTGTGCTTTTCTGAGCTGTTCTCCCGTAATGAGAGTCCTGCCAACTTTTGTATCTGTCTGGGTGATTCGAAACGCCTCACATCACCTACTTCTGCCAGAAATCCGGCTACCATGATCACTCCTATACCTTTGATGGCAAACATCTGCCTGCTTTCGGGTATCTCCAATACCGGATAAATATTGATTTGTCTGTTTGCAAAATAACTCTTGTTCTACTTTCAATATTTCTGTTTCTACTTATTGACTTTATGAGTTAGAATCAATGCTGGATTCCACTTTTTCTTTACTTCTAAAGAATTACAAACTTCTTCTAATAACTTATCGTATTCCCAATCTCTTTCCATATACATCCAGTCCAATCGGAATTCAATATCATCTTTATTTTCAAAATACGCTACTACACTTAGACATTTATTTGATCTTGTCTTATACATAAACAAAAATGTAAGTCTCTCAATATATTCCTTGTCGAATCCATTTGAAGCTAAAAACAAAAAAGAACTACTATTTTTATCCTGTGGGACAATGTAATTAGAATCACTTACTTTTTTATTTCTTGCTAAGTCGATAATATTTGCAATTCTTCGAGAAAATGCATCAATTCCGGCTCTGTCAAGCTCCAAAAAAATTTGCAAAACATCCCTATATTGATTGTTTTCTCCTTCCACCAGTCGACTCTGATAAGTTTTTAAAAACCACCTAAATGTATCCAATTCATGAAGGTCAAAATTTGAAGTACCATATTTCCCACATAGAAATTCTTCTGCCAGTAATTCTTCGTCAGCATTACATATCTTATCCGGTTGTATTATCTTTTTACGAAATTCAAGATATTCTATGATGTCTCTTGGAATAACCAACTTTTCGCAGCATATCTTAAAATCATTGTATGTAAAACACTGAAATAGCCCATCTATCCTATTGCAACTCACAATTCTCTTATAATCTTCAATAGCTTCATTATAAAGAATTATAATTCCAATATATGCTCCGCCTTTCTTTAACGTACATCTATCGCCTTTTCCGTTTATGAATTGCGGTATTTCATATTTGCTATACTGTTCCAGCGTATTTACTAATTGATTTTTAGCATCATTGATTTTACATTCTACCCATTTTCTATCGCCACCTGGAACAGGTTCCCCTCGCCTACCTTTAATTTGAAATGCGATTGTTTTGTCGCCATAATCAATAATAAGATCTGCGAGTTCCTTGTTATCCCCTTTTGAATGATTCGCAGGCACATATTTTAATTCTTCAAAACTAAATTCACCAAGGAAAAACTCTCTTACTATTTCTGATGTTCTTTCTTCAGATACTTCTTTATTCATTGAATCGCCTGCCTTTCAATTCTATTAATTTTTTACAATCCAACTATCTTCCATTTATTTTTCTTGTTCTACAAAAGCATCTAATGATATCCCGTAATCGACAAAACCTGTTCGAAACATCTTCTCAGTCTCTTCCATAGCTTGCTGATGTCTGATCTCGTGAGCAATCTGATAATAGAATAATTCATATACATTCTTGGAAGTATCTCCATCGTCCCTCTTCTATAAATTATATTTTATCTTTATAGTACCTCTCCAAATCTTCCCTCATCTGCCCTTTCACTCTCTCCCAATCCCCTTCACTCATCTTCGCCAGTAGCGCATGATTCAGTGAGATCACTCCCAAATCCTTCGAGTAGTACATAAATCTCTTTCTCTCGAACTTTTCAAAGGGATTGGTCAGCATGCTGCTTTTGATCATTTTCCGGTCTTTCAGAGTCTCGGCATTATAAGGGCAGCTGGGGCGATCCACCGGCAATCCTTTATCGATCCTATCCTGATAAAAGGCTATGTAATCTGTCAGCACATCCTCTATCTTCGCATCGCCTATCGTGTCCATATGATCGATAAACGACAGCAGGAACGGCATTTTATAGGACAGTGAATAATCTCTTTCCTCCAGGAATGCAAAAAAGTCATCCCGAACGGTGTCATCGTTATGTTCCTGAATGTTCAGTTCTTTTCTGTATTTCTCCACATCCTCCGGGCTGAACAGGCTGATCTTCTTGCTGCCGAATGGGAACTCCACCGTTGGTGTAATCTTCCCCTTACGGATCCAGCTGGTGATCGTTCCGGTATTGACGAAGTACTCTCTCGCCAGCTGTTCCTGACTGTAGTAATCCCCATACTTTTCTTCAAAGGTATGGATGTCCACTTCCACGATCCGTTCCACGCGCTCTGTGATGCCATCAATCTCGATCATTTGTCCCGGCAGGTAATCCTGTCTGGTGATATCGCCGAACGGAACATACAATGAGTTCCCGAAGATAGCATGCATACTGCAGGGTCTTACCATAGCTCCGTATTCATCTACCACATCAATGACGAACACATTTTTCTTGATGGATGTCCGGCGCAAACCTCTGCCGATCTGTTGAAGATACAGCACCTTCGACAGCGTCGGACGCGCCATAACAAGGATTCCGAGTTCCGGATAGTCCCAGCCTTCCGAGATCATATCACAGGCACAGAGGAAACGTATCTTATGCTCTTTGAACCCCTGCATAACCTTCTCCGGATGTTTTGTATCTCCACTGTAATCCTGCGCTGAGATACCGGCTGCGTTCAGCAGGCGTGCCATCTCTTTGGTATGCGCCTTGTTGATACAGAAGATAATTCCCTGACGTTTTCCGGCATCTCCCTCCGTGAAATAGCCCTTCAGCACATTTACGATCAAATCATTTCGGGAAGTGACACGCACACTCTTCTCCAGATCCGCATTCACATAATCTTTTCCGTTAAAACGGACATGGCTCAGATCAATATTCGTCTCGATCCGGTAGACATTCGCCCTCGCCACAACTCCCTTCTCCATTGCATCCTTCAGAGAAAGCTCTGTTGTATAATTTCCGAAGATTTCTTCCAGTCTCTTTTTATCCGGGCGCTGATCTGTGGCTGTCAATCCTACGAGGAATTCCGGCGCATAGTATTGGATCACCCGCTTTAACATTGGAGCCACCGCGTGGTGCGCCTCATCTACTACAATATAGGAATAATAATCCCTTGTTTTTTCATGGTAATGTCTTACCGCATAGCTGTAAGTCTTAATATCGATCCGGTCCTGCAACGGCTGTAGGTCCTTATCGATTCTCTCTTTCCAGTCCGCAATGATGTTCGTATTCGGTGCCAGGATCAATGCCCGGAACTGCTCTTTTCCGGCTGCAAATTTCTGAATATCTTCTTCCACGATCCGGGATTTTCCCGCTGCGGTAGGTAATACAATGAGGAATGCACAAATCCCTTTTTCCCGCCGTTCCTCTATCTGCGCAAGGCTGATCTCCTGGTGCTCATACAGTTCCGTTTTACGTTCCAGCAGCAATCCCGCTTCCCGGAATCCGCCGGTATCTTTTCCCAGGTAAGACCGGATATCATCCTCGATACGATCCTTGAATCGGCAATCTTCCGTGGAAAAACGGTATAGCTTTAATCCCCACAATGCGCAGGTATTCTGCTTGCGCAATTGTTTCCGATAGCCCTCTATTCCGATCAGCTGCGGATGGTGGTAATGAATTCCGTTTTCCTCGATGGCTACTCTGCTGTCTGCAGTATCGATCAGATAGTCAAGAAAATAATTGTTGCCGTCCTCATCGGATATCCGGAATTCTTTTTGCAGGTATTTCAATGCCCGCATACCGTAGACATCCGTGAAATTCTGTTCAAACAGCAGCTCCAGCGGCGAAGAGTCCGCATGCTCTCCTCTTTCTGAAATCTTTTTGGTAGAGTACAGCACTTCCTGTCGGCTTTTCTGCAGGCATTTTTCTATCGTTTCCGGATCGAATCCCAGGAATCGGAACACTCTCCGGTATATTTTCATATAGTGGTTTTGTTTATCTGTGATCAGTGTATAAGGAAAAATCTGCTCGCCATCCCGGCAGGAGCAGATTTCATCATCGATAATGACCATGTCCACCCCATCATCATAAAAGCGACTCACACCGCCATTCGGATAAGTCACTGTCTCCCGGAGGACATAGTTCGGATATGCAGTTAAGAATTGATCTTTTTCAGGAATAGATTCAACCATCTTTCTTCCCTGTCCGGTCGTACATCTTCTGTCAGAAAGTTCCGCAGCTGCTGTAAACTTGTATGTTTTTTCAGCAGCTGCTCCAGTTTCTCTTCTGTGAGATCCAGAAAATATCTGCCGTTCCTTTCCCCTTCAAATACACCATGCTTAAATGACATGTACAAAATGCCCTGCGGCTTCAGTGCCTTCTCGATGCGATATAACACTTCATCCAGTTCCCCATAGGATAAGTGCAGCAACGATGAGCACGCCCAGATACCGTCATACACTTCCGATGCATCCAGCTCTTGGAACAACTGGCATTTCACCGGAATCCCCGTGTACTCTGATGCCAACGCGCACAGTTCCGCGGAGCCGTCTATCGCGTCTACCCGATATCCATGCTCCAGGAAATATTTCGTATCCCTTCCGGAGCCGCAGCCCAGGTCCAGGATCTTCGCCCCTGCAGGAAGCCCTTCTATAAATTCATCCTGCATTACATGAAAATCTACATTACGCGTGTTCTCCACAAAATCGGCGGCATTTTGATCATAATATTGAATTGTCTGATTCTTTTTACTTTTTTCGCTCATTTAAAAGTATCATAGCATATTTTCAGGAATACTGCAATCTATGTAAAATTGCTCCCTCTATTATATGTATGACAATATGCGACAGAATCTTACAAACTTTTTACCGAGGCAACTTTATGTTACCGCCTAAGTTGCCAAAGTTGTCACCGGCCCACAATTCACTACTCCAAGCACCATTTGTTTATAAAATTACTACTTTAAAAATAATAAAATTTGTCGTAGCTTATAATTTTACTTTCTGGTTTTTACTTGACATAAACCTGTTTGCGCTGCAAAAATTGTTGCATCATTGCTTACATCTGTCTTTTTAAAATTATTAATTATTTTCTCCTGAGATTCCGGACTCCAATATATTTTTAGCATATTTTTAGTCCGTGTGATGGCTGTATAAAATATATTGAGCGATATCATTTCATCAACCTCTTCTGTTATTACAATTTTTACAGATTCATATTCAAGACCTTGGGCTTTATGAATAGAAACAGCATAAGATACCTGAAACGGAACAATTCCTTCCTCATCTTGAATATCCTCATCTGTATTCACATTGTTATGTACAAAAAATCTAATCACGGATTTTCCAGGATGTAGTGTTTTTACAAGTTCTAAGCCTACGTCTTCTGCATCCCATTCTGTTATCGCCTTATCAATTTCTATAGAGAAATACACACCTGTTTCGGTCGGTTCAATTTGAACAATTGTGCCCTTTAAATTGTTATATAGCACCGGTGCAAATCTATTCGATTCATTAAACAAAACAGGATCCCCCACTTTATAGGTCCATACTCCTTTTTTGTACGGACTATTAGCATTATTGTTCTGTAAAAATCTGTTAATATTATTAATACCGTACAGTCCATCATAATTCAGGCATAAAATAATTTCATCTGACGACTTCTTTTCAAATATTGTATCGTCTAATGATGCCGAATATCTATAATGCACAATATGTTCTGTTATATCCGATTCAAGATTTCGTACTTTTTTCCAAAAGGATAACAATTCACCCTTCTTCGTCCTATATGGTGTTTCCAGTTCACACCATGCAACTCTTTTTATAAAATGTCTTGTCATTTCAAACCAGTTTCCAAAATCAATAGCTTCTATCTGATGGGTATCTCCCGCGAGAACAATTAGCTTGCATTTTATTTTTTCTAAGACATTTTTCATATCTGAATTACTTATCATACTACATTCATCTACTATTAAAATATCATATTCTACGCTATTCCATTTCTTTGATATAAAACTTTTTACTGTCGAAAACTCTGCGTTTTTTGTTGCTATATTCCTCCTTAAATTTTCTACTGCCGGATGAGTATTAGATAAGTAAAGTTTCTTTCTACTATCAAAATATTGTGAAACATGATTTATTAAATATGTCTTTCCTGTTCCTGCTGCACCATATATAAGTGCTACATGTGATTCTGTAAACATCTTCTTTAAAATTTCCCGCTTTTCATCACTATCCACCTTATTATCTTCCATCATCCACGCAGCTATGGCCTCTTCATATCCTGTCATTCCCTTTTGCGACATTTCAAGTAATTTTCGTATTATAAATTCCGTATTTTTAACATCCTCTTCTATATAAAGTTTATTCTTGCCAAATTTATGAATTCTTCTTTCTGGATGTCCCGTATAAACCCGACCATTATAACATCTTATCAGAGAATCGACATCACCATACACTTCTACTTCAGATATATCAGTATATATTTTTCCGTTAATTTTAGCATTGGTTTGTATATACCTTCCAAGCAATTCATGCTCTCGCCCATTGACGCTTATACAGCCATATAGTTCTGACGTTTCTGGCACATGCTTTATAAGATTTGATGCAAACGGCATATCATCAAAAGGAATACATCCATATTTCAGATACAATCCCGCTAAACGTTTATTCGCCTCACGATAATATTGAAGTTTCAGCACTCGATTATTTAATGTTGCTAAAAGATAGGCCAAAGTATTACTTGCTGGTCCTTTTCCCAGTAGTATTTGTCTACATATATCCAGTATGCCTATAAACTTAACTACTTTTGCCCTTCCAATCATCATACTTCTTATATTTTGATATGTCTGTTCCGGCATTAATGCGATATCTGTAAGACTTGCACCTGATCTTGTCAAATAATTCATCATACCAATATACTCTGCGCTGCCAGTATCCATTTTTATAGTTGTCCCAAAAAACTTAGCAAAATTGCTCAGTTCGCATGGTCTGATTGATACCCTGAAATCTCCTAAAACATTTACAGGCATTTTTTTATTCTTAATTTCAATTTCATCCATGAAAATTGAAGCATTAATTGCATAATGATATGGAATCATATTTTTTGAAAAGGCAATAAACCTATCCATTTTACTTATGTTATCAGCGACAGGTGTTAATGTGTTTTCATAATAAACTTTACCGTCTACGATAAAGCTTTTAATTTTTTTTACGTAATATCTTTCGCCCTTATTATATTGTACAAGCGGTCTGTTTTGTTTTAAAACGTCTGCTATTTTTTCATAGTATTCCTGAATTGTTTTATCTGTATTCACAGGAAATTTATCAATATTTTGGAGAATTTCTAAACCATATTCGTCTTTCACAAAGTTCTTGAGTTCAACCAAATATTTATAGTATTTTAGTATAAGTCTTTCCGCCCCCTCGTGGCTTGAACCATAATGTGATCGTGATTCCTGTAAAAACTCATGGAATTTTCTTAAAAAAAGGTATTTATTATCCGTCTTTATAAAACTTAATGATGTTTTAATATCTCCATAGCCTACAGTCAAATCATGCTCTGTACCATAAGCCTTCATAGCTACATGCTCCACTAAATTTCTTGCCTGTGATAAAATATTTTGAGAAACCAAGCCTCTTGATGTAAAATCAATAAGTTCAATATTTTCGCATATTGTCTTATTCAACTCTTGTATCCGTATATCAATTTCCTGCATATTTTCTCCTCCCACTCAAAGTTATTACATATCATATATTTATAAGTCTCTATATTATGTATGTGACAATATCCAGCAAAATCTTACAAACTTTTTACAAAAGTGGTCATCAAGTTAAGCGCATTATTTCGACTTAATATTCCATTCTACTTTAGCTCTTTCGAATGTTTTATTTTGTGTTTTTCGGCTATTTCATTTTATGTTTTTCGGCTATTTTGTTTTGTCTTTTTCGAGTATTGTGTTTTCTACCAGTACTCCTCTCCCCAGTACCTCGCCAGCACGCTCTCCATATTCGCTCTGCCCACGGGGTTCGCGGTATGGATCTCCACGGGGTAAAAGGTCTCCCGCTCCACCAGCCAGTCCAGCAGTTTGATGGCATCGCCGCCTTGATTTGCAAAATCTCCCAGATCATGGTCGAGATCCAGCACCTCAATCTCGATGCCGTTTTTCTCCGCCTCCCGGATCAGCGTCTTGGCTTCATTCACGGATCTGGCGCTCTCATATCCCCAGGGTGCCGGGCGGAGATCATCTAACCATATTTTCATGCTTCACGCTCCTTTTCATTAATCCAGGCTTTTCAGATATGCTTTGATCATTCTTCCAGTGTAGATATCAATAGTTCGGTATCCGGATAATATAATTTATATTTGCTCTCATCAATGTTTCCCTTCAACGGTAATTCCGGGAAAATCAGGCAATTGCATTCCGTAATAACTCTGGTGTCGACCAGCCATTCAATGCCGTTTTTCACATTTCATGAGCCATCTTTTTGCATTTTTTCACATTTCATGAGCCATCTTTTTGTGTTTTATCACATTTTATGATCTTTTACCTTCATCTCGCCGGGTGCATTCTCTTTCCCGTTAAAATACGATGCCTGCTTCTAGTTTAACGCTTACTTTCTATCCATGTCTTCCAGCAGATCTGTTAATATATTCTCCTGATACCCCGCCTTTTTCTTCTTCCTTACCTCTCCTGCTGTCTCACGAAGAATCGGATTCTCAACAGCCTCCAGCTTTTTCATGGATATGTTTCCAATCTCTTCCTCCGAAAGGCTTTTCGTATAATCCTCCTTCGACATTCTCCACACATGGATCCGGTCACCGTATTTTCTCCAGAGTCTGTCGGCGATCCGGATTCCATCCGGATCGATGTCTCCGCTATAGTAGATTTCTGCCCCACTATTCAGTAGAAAGGGAATCAGCTTCACTGCGGCGCTCCGCAGCTGTCCCGAAGTGCATAGCAATGTCACATTCTTTTGTTCCAGGTGCTTCAGCAGGTAGCTGAACACCATCTCATTTTCCACAATGTAAACCTTGTCTCCTGTCGGTTGTACCGCTGTCAGCTCCTGCAGATTTTCCATGGTAACCGCACAGGGCTCCTGCCGCCTGCAAAAGGCATCGTACGCCAGGTGCCAGTCACTGTCAATCTGTAATCGCAATCCATAGATATGCACGATAGAGGAAATATTATCCGGCACAATACCGTTGGATAGTAGTAATTCTCTCCACCGATGGGCATTTTCCGGATAATCTGTCCTCGTAGCATAACACATTCCATGGACTAATAATTGCCCGGCAGTCGTTCCCTGATCAAAATAGTGGGGATTGCCGGATATCTCCGCGGAAAACACTGCCAGAGGATATTCCTCTTCCGTCTCTCGAATATCTTCCAGCAGAATGAGTGCTCTTCCTACGGTTTTCAACAGTTTTTCCGTCCGTTCTCTGTCTCTTCCGTATTCTCTGATCACTGTCTGATAGCCAAACTTCTTTTTGGAATACATTTCCCGCAGCCAGAAGACAACAACTGAATCCGGGCCGGCACACTCTGTCAGACAACCTTCCACTGTTTCAAAAAATTCCGCCCTGCTGCGCTCTTCCTCCATCCGCATCTTCTGCGTGGTTATCATTTTTCTGGCAAAATATGCTTCCAGAACCTCTTCGAAATTTACAGGAGCAAATTTTGTGCATTGCAGTCCTTTTTCAAATTCTGCAAAGGGAAAACGTATGGCATCTTCATAAAATGTCTTTCCGAGTATCCCGCCGATGGCTCTCCGTTCTTCTTCGGAAGTATGCTTCAGTGTAATGATTCCCTTTGCTCTCCCATAAGAATTCCATTTCTTTTCAAATTCTAAAAAGCACCTCCGGTATGCCGGATTTCCCTTAAAATATGCCGCACATGCTTCATTATTGTTCATCCAGAGTCCTCTCATGTCCGTTCCATGTATACCGGATCACCGATACCACCTGGGAGTTCTCCGGGCGGTGCAGTTCCGCGATCCGAAGACCTTTGACCGTCTCAAAGCATCCCCACAGAGCCTGGGAATTCATGATATAATCAAAATCCAGTTTATGGACCAGTTCAAACATACTTTTGATATTCTTGTCATCGACACCGGCAAATGACTCATCCAGCGCAATGATCCTGGGGTGATCTTTATTATCCGCCTTTTTATACTGTGCGTTTACTGCTCCGAACAGCGGCACATACATTGCCATTGCTTTTTCACCTCCACTGAACCGGTTAAACGCAGCATTGGTCAGTGGCTTCTTCGTCTCATCCCCGCGCCGGTAAAACATCTGGAATTCAAACCATTTCCGGTAATCCAGAGCATCTCTTACCAGCTCCATGTAATTAATGATCGTGCCCGTCTCTTCCAGCTTTGCCTTTTCTGCACGGATCTTGCTGCGGAAATGACCTGCTACTTTTTCAATATCATCCAGGGTAAGCAGCTCTCTGTCGCGTAGAAGGATCTGCTCCAGATCCGCTGTATCCAGTTCTTTGTCATTGTCGGCTTTGCAGGGTTTCCATTCCAGGGAAAAGCGAAGGCCCATAGATGTATCGATCTCCTGCATGAGCTTCGACATGTCTTTTGCCCATTTTCTGCTCTCTGCTATGCGGTCCGTAAGCTGCTGGCTGATCGTCTGGGACAGGATATCTTCGAAAAGCTCCCGGTCCTTTTTCTGTATCAGCAGTTCTGTCTCTTCGATAGCGGTCTTCAGGATATTGTAAAATTCCTCCAGATATACTTTCTTGCCATTCCAGACAGAGATAATACGATATCGCTTACGTATAGCTCCCACAATTTCTGTATCACCAAAGCACTCTTCTATGGACGTTCCATAGCTTGCAAGGCTTCCATTATGTTTATGATATTTATCATGCAAGGACTGAAGCATATCAACAGACTCTCTGTTCTTCTCACTGTCACTTACTAATTTCACTGCCTCTTCGGCACATTCACAGATTGTGCGGCCTTCCCGGTTCAAAATCAGTCTCAGATCCAGTTCCTCTTCAAAATAGCTTCTGAGTGCCGTTTCCTCCATAATCAATCCCTGCAGTTTTGCTTTTTGTTCCGGAAGGTCTTTCAGCAAGCCCTGCAACATTCCTTCACGTTTCGCCATCTCTATTTCCAAATCATTTATTTTTTTACTGATCTGTTCCAGTTCATCCTTCACCTGTTTCAGCCGGTTTGCCTTTTCCAGCAGTTCCGGACTCCTCAGATACTCTTCCAGCTGGCGGATCCGGATCTCGCAGGCCTTTGCACGGGTACTGTAAGCTCTTTTTTCTGTAAAGGCTTCCTCCAGATCATCGTTGTATTGGTCTATCCGTCCTTTTTTATCCAGACAACTGATCTGCTCCGTCTGCATATGGAGTAGTTCACGTCTTATACTCTGCCATATCCTTCCGTATTCTTCCACTGCGCCGCAGACTTCCTCATAAGCCTCTGTCGTTCTTTCATAGGGCAGCATTTTACAAAGCTTCAATACTTCCTGATATTGCCGGTTCTTCTGTTCGGAAAGCCTATGCTCCTGAGCCTGCTGTTTCAGATATTCATTCTCCAACGTCTCCAGAATACGTTCCAGTTCTCTTTTCTCCGACAATGCGATCTGAATCTCCGAAAAATCAGGGATCTCCTGATATTCCGTCTGTAATCTGTCCATTCGTTCCTGTAATTGCGTAATTTCAGCATTCCATTCTGCTATGGTTTTGCTGATGCTTTCTATCTGTTCCTGCAGTTCCCGGATTTTTTGTTCTTTTCTCCGTTTTCTTGCGAGATATCCTACATATTCTGCTGCCTGCTTGTGAGCTTTACCGGCTAAGATTCCCTGCCGGAAGCTGCCGTCTGCGCCAAAACAGATTCCCTGTGTCTTTCCTTCTTCTTCATAAATGTTACTGAGGATTTCCAATACCGGAGTCCTCAGTTCCTGCGGCAGATCATCACTTACTGTCAATCCACAAAAGCGGCTGTTGCCCTGTCCGTCTGTCTGCAGAACCGCATCCAGAAATTCCGGATGCTCCGCTTTTATTTTCGCAAAATCTTCCCTCGTCACCACCAGGGCATCCAGCATTCCGGACATCTGTAATTGTGCCTCCAGCCTTGCACAGGCAGTCTCATCCAGCTCCTTTGCGAACTCTACCGTTCTGTAAAACGGAATGGCAGTAATCCCAGACTGCGCCAGGGATGCTCTGGATTTTTCGACTGCCTCATCCCGTTCCGGCTCCAGTTCCTGCTGCTCCTGCACTTTCTTCAGCTGTTCCCGGACTTCTTTCAGGATTTCCTCCTGCATCTCCCTCTGATACTGCTTCTCATTCTTTTCGTCTGTAAGCTGCTGACGTTGTCTTTCATAATCTGCACGGAAGCCCCTCTGTATCTCCACGCCATCCGCTACGGTCTCGTATTGTCTTGCTTTCTGTTCCGCCTGTAGGAGAACCTCACGTTCCGGATGCCATTCCGCGGCTGTTTCTGCTCTATGAAAGACTTCCGTGATCCATGCATCGATTCTGTCCGACACCTGTTCTTCTGCCATTTCCAGCCGTTGTTCTTCCTCCGCTTTTTCCTTCTTCGTCTCTTCCAGAAGACTGGCGGCTTCCTCGTACTGTCCTAAGATCAGCTCATATTGTCCGAGAGCTGTTCTTCCTGCCGTCAGCTGGTTTTTCCATATTTGCAGATGCTCTGCAATCTCATCTCTTTCTTCGTATTCTTCCAGACTGATTTTCTCTTTCGCCTTCTCATGATGTTCCCATTGCAGGATTTCCTGTTGTTCCTCCAGCTCTTCCCGTTTTTCCTTCAAGGTATCCCGGCGGAGTTCCATCTGTTCCTCCAGCTTTTTCAGAGTCATCTCTTCGTCCCGGATCCGCTCCCTGCCATCCTCGATCTTTTTCTCCCAGCGGCGTTCTCCATCCGCAGCCTCCTGATACTCTGTCTTTAATTTCTCCAGTTTGCGGTCTGCATCCTCGAGTTCCGGATCCAGAAGCGCATTGCGCTCCGTTTCTTTCAGCTTTTTCTCTGCCGCAAGTCTCTCAGTATCCTGTGCTGCCCTGCTCTGCTCTTCCTGTGCCTCACGCTGCAGCTGTTCCTTCCCCTCCAGTATTCCCTGTTCTCTCTCCACTTCCTGCTTCTTGTTCAGGTAGCCCAGAGCCTTTTTTGCCAGCATATACTGGTTATAACGGGTATATTCATTGCGGATAATCTTCACATCATCGAAGGCGCGGTTGAGCATCTCCAGACTATCCTGGATCTCATCCATTTTTTCCATCGCATCTACCATAGGGCGCAGATCCTCATCCGTCAAAGTCTGCAGGGAATCATTCAGAATATCATATACCTTGGTCGGTTTAAACTCTTTGGAAAGTTTGGGAGCCCGCACCTTCACCAACAGTTTGATGAACTGCTCATACTGTTCTTCCTTACGGAAACCGAAAATATACTGGTTGACATGCTTCTTATATTCCGACGGGCTGTCTGTGAAAAAATTATCTTCGCCCAGTTCCGCCTTCATCTCACGCTTATCCCGGGGAATTTTGTTGGATCCCACTTCCTTATACAGCCACAGATCATATCCCACTCTGCGCCCGTCCAGGATCACAAAGCCCCAGAAATCCATCGGTTTTCCGCGTTTTGCCTTTTGTCCGATTCCAATGGTGCGGTACTCTCCGGAGTCTTCTTTCCAAAATTCCAGAAACAGATAACCGGTAGACTCCTCCTTGCCCTCTTCTCCCAAAAAATAGTATTCCATCCGGCGGTCACTGGAACCAAACGGATCCAGTCGGCTGGGGGTACGGTCTCCGTCCAGTACAAACGGAATAAAGCTCTGTGTCGTGATGGATTTTCCGGAGCCGTTCTGTCCGCGCAGAAGCAGTTTCCCATCCTCGAATTCAAAGTCCTCTTCGTCATATAACCAGAAATTCACAAACCCGATCCGGTTCATTTTCCAACGTTCGTTCATTCTTCTCCGTCTCCTTTGTAATCGGAAGGATACTGTCCTGCCAGCCTGCCCACCGCAGGCAATACAGTGATCCGTTCCTCCTCACTGCGTACCATCATCCAGTCCGTCATATACTTTAAAATGGTTTCCACAAGCCTGTCCTCGTCCATTTCGCAATATTCCTTGCTCCATGCATTCTTCCACTTGTTTCTACAGTTTGTGATAATCCGGGAAAATGCCTGCTTTGTCATTGCAATACATTCATCCTCTTGTAATTCCAATTGTCCCTCTGTCAATTGCCTCTGTATCTCTGCACATACGATCAGGACGCTTTCCGAGATTTGGGCATCTCTCGGGTGCACGTTTCCGTAGCAGTCATCTGTATCCAGTGTAAGAAATGCCGCATTACGATAGATATCCAGATTACCACCCAAATTTTCCCGCAAATATTTGCCGACCCATTGTCTCTGATTTTTCAAGTATAGTGCATCAGCGTCCTCTGTACTGTCCCAGTAAAGTGCCGGACAGACTGCCAGCTGCCTGTATACCCGGTTAATACGTCGTGATCCTCTGTTTTCCTCAAATTCCTCAAAATCTGTCTTTTCAAAATCCTTCCAGGATTCATATCCGGAAATGTCGGTAGTAAAGCTACTGGTAAAATATTTCGAATAGCCTGTATTTTCATACAGTACTTCCTGCCCGGCTTCCTGGCTGAAGGATTCACTTTTTCCTTCATACACTCTGAGCATCTGCAGCCGTTCCATATACTGCAATACGCGGACCAGTGATTTTCTCTGTGTAAAAGAAGTCCAGTCCACCGGCATGTAATTTTTCAGTTGTGTCTCCACATAGTCAATCAGTTCCGACAGCAAAAACTGCCTGCCCTCCTCGGCATCCTCCAGATACATCAACACCACACATAGTATGCAGTAGTCCCGAATGTCCGTAAATTCACTGATTCCCATAAATGCTTCTGCATGCGCTGGCCTCTTCTCCAGTTTTAACAGCTTCTCTGTATGTATCAGCTTCCATCCCAGTTGTTCTCTGATAAAACGTTGAAAGTTCGGAATGTCCCGTTTTACTTTATAGAAAGTCTCCTTGTCACTGTCCCGGCAGATCCAGAATTTTTCCATTAAGGTTCTGATTTCATTCATACTTATTTAAACTCCAATGTATAATCCGGCATTTTCAGATCGCCGTCTTCGCATTTCAGTACACAGCTGCCTTCCTTTTTCCTCAGTTGATACTCCTGTCCGTATTCCGTCCGTCCCATCTTCTCCGAACTCATATTAGCCTGTGCGATCCACTGCAGGAAAATGGCGCGTGTGTCTTCGGAAACCACTTCATCAATCTCCGCAAACCGAATCTTCTTCTCCCTAATATACTGGAGTACCACTTCCTTCTGCTTCTGCGCCTGTCGCAGGTAGCTTTCCCGCTGTGCCATTTTTTCTAACGATTTATCGGCAAAACCTGTTCTGTCTTTTCTCTCACGATACCCTCTCGTGTGTGGCTTCAGCAAAAACATTGCCGGCTCTTCCTGATAAACACTGTTATTAATACCATCCTCGTCTCTCGGAATATTAGTCTTATAATGCTCAATCTGCTGCACTCCGAAGACATGCGCCGACAATTTATGGGCTTCCTCCAGATCCTCACATTTCAAGAACAATTCCAGAAATTTTTTATAATCATCCTTTCGGCTGATGCCCCAGTTCTGAACCTGTACGATCAGGGCTGCATTTTGAATAATGTTGCGTATAATATCGCTGGTGATCTTCAATACTTTTTTAGCTTCGCATTCCTGTCCCCGTCCGTCCACGAACCAGTTTTTCAGGGAATACCATTTTCCGTATACATTTTCCCGTATGCTCGGCTCGGCGTTGCCATGTATTTCCAACAGTGCGTGGGGAATATCCAGTTCACTTGCCACAACCCGCTCCAGAATCGTATTCTCCATACACTCTGTATTCTTTTCCAGCAGCTGTTCCATCCGTTTGGAATGCCGCTGCAATTCCTGCACAAACTCATTCAGGTATTTGATAAATTTGTCCTTATGAACCATGAATTCCACGGATTTCATCAGTTTTTCCGTTTTCCCGGAGTAAAAGTCCCGCAGATAATCCTGATAGTTCTGGTTGAGTCGTTTAAAATCCTCCTGCAGCGTCTGCCACCATTCGTTCACCGTGCGAAGCTCTGCGTTCTCCATGTTCTCCGTCTCATCCAGACTTCTCTCCAGACGGACAAAAAAGTTGGTCGATAGATTTCCCGATTCCAGAAATAAATTTTCCAAACGTACCGTCAGACGCTCGATCTCCACAGCATATTCCGACATCGTATAGCGGTATTGCTTATTTTTATAATCCGCTATTGTGTAAACTTTGCCCGGATCCTGTATCGGTGTAAGATTTTTCCACTTAACAAGTGCTTCCAGATCCTGAACCAGCTGCTCCATGGAATACGCTTCGAATGCTTCATCCTCTTTCAAGAACCTGTAAATATCTTCTTTATACAGCTGAAAATGCATCTTTTCGTATTCCCTGTAAAAGCATCTCATAATTTTCCGGTATATCGATGCATTCTGTACCGACAAGTAAGAAGTTTCGTTGATCTGTTCAAAATGTTCCATCCGTTTTTCCTCTAAATAAACGCAACCATATATAGTGGTAACGTAATGATCCCCTCTTCGCTCACGCCGATGTTACCATCCGCAAATTTATATCCATACGATATATCTCGATTATTTTTCATAAGCCATTTTAATGAATTTGCCTGAGTGTTTCCGCTCTTGACTTCAATCGGAACGAGTTTTCCGTCTTTTTGGATGATAACATCGATTTCTTTTCTCGCTGTCTCATTTTTATAAAAATAGATCTGATATCCCTTCTTATATAGAGCATCTGCTATTGCGCATTCATAGATACCACCTTTGGAATTCCCGGTCAAAGTATTTTCTACAATATGCTGCTTTAAGGAAAAGTCCTTCATCGCCATCAGCAATGACAGATCGGTTGTATATGCCCGGAAAAAATCATCTCTTGCATAATCGTCCAGATCGAATCTGACATCTGTCACCAATTTGCATAATTGCACCATATCTGCCCGAAGCAGCCATTCAACACTCGAATAATATTTTTGTGCTCTTCCTCCATGCTCAATCTCTTTATATTGAAATTTATGGTTTTCCTTATCTAACAGCTGCTTTGCAAGCGACAGATAGCACTTCTCTGCTTTGACCTTTTCTTCTGCGGTTGCATAATGGGCTATATCGTACTGATATCCTTGTAAAAGACTTCTTTGAACCTTGTCAACTTCTCTGAAATCCTTTGTATTTATATACTTCTGTACTACTTCCGGCATACCGCCTGTCGCAACATACTGTCTGTAGTAATTCATCATTTGCGAATGAATCGCCTCCGGAATTACCGTTTTAGAGTGCAGATATCCACAAAGCTTCCCTATCATATCTTCGGAAATCCCCATTCCCCAGAGAAATTCCTCGAAATCCATCCCGTACATTCTCAGATAATCAACATAGCCAACAGGATAGGACGATGCGCGTTTATAATCAATTCCCAGAAGTGACCCTGAAGTAATGACATCATATCTGTTATCGATCGCCCAGAATTTGAGTGATGTGATCGCTTCCTGACATTCCTGGATTTCATCCAGAAAAATCAAAGTTTTCCCGGGGATAATTTTCTTGTCCGGAAAACGGAAACGCATAGCCATAACCATATTGTCTACCGTAAGATCTCCGGAAAAAATCTCCATTGCCGAGGGCATCTGTTTGAAATTAATTTCAACCAGCTCCTCAAAATTTTCCTCTGCAAACCGCTCGATGATGTATGTCTTCCCAGTCTGTCTGGCTCCTTGGACTACCAGGCATTTTCTGTCTTTTGTATTTAACCAGTTTTTAATGTAATCTGTCGCTTTTCTTTTCAGCATAAAGCACCTCAAATCAACATATTCTATTACGTTTAGTGTTTGCAATCAACATTTTGTAATGCAAAAATGTAATCTCCATCAACATTTTTGTATTTTTAATTATAATGCATTTTTTGAGCGTGAACAACATTTTTTCCCAAATCTTATTTTTTTATCCGCTTCCATTCCTGCAGGCTGTCGATCTCGCTCCCGCAATATTCACACACGCCTTTGGTCACATCAATATTGGCGTCGCATTTGGGGCATTTGATCACGTGGATCCCGCTGTCCAGGGTCATGACTCTGTCATTGTGGCTGAGGGAGAAGGTATCCTTCTGATATGCGGATGTGATCCGGCCACCTCGCAGATACACCAGTCTGACCTGTAACTCCACATCCACGCACAGTATGCCGTTCTCCACATGCTCCTGCAGCCCGGTATAGTCCATAATGTCGTAATCAATGACATCCGGCCGGAAATAGTAGCGTCTGCCGGCTTCGTAGTTCAGGTTATTATAGAACCGCTTTTTATCGATGCCGGTGCCGGTCCAGAATTCCTGCTGCCGACGGTTCTGTTTTTCTTTGTAGCGTCTGACAGGCCCCAATACCGCATAAGCATCGCACAGGTAGAAAAAGTAATAGAGGATCATAGCCAGGATTGTGCTGTAGATGAAAATCTTGCCCACATCATAGCCATTGAAGGTCCTGGAGGTATTTATGATCCACAGGCTGCATAGCAGGAATGATATGATGTAGTCTACCACTCCCGTGACGATCCGGTAGACCGGACTTTGCAATACCAGGTCATAATGGTGCTTGCTGCCCAGCTCCTTGTCTGCGTAGTCAATGTTGGAGGCCGCATCACAGCAGGGACAGCCGTTCACAAATTCCTTTACTTTGCCGGTAAAGCCACAGTTCTCACAGGTATGCTGTGCCTCTTCATCCATTCCGGATACATAGGTATACTCCATGCGGGAATCGAAGATTTTCTCTGTATGAAGCAATTCCCCCTGCCGGAAATACTCTTTGCGGCATCGGATACCACTGTGCACATCATCCTGACAGGTTCCGTCTGTAGACCGGTACCTCAGGGTGCCATCGACGATGTAGGTAGTCTTGATATTGACGCCGCTTTCTGTAAGCCTGCGCATTTGAAGTGTTTCGGATATGAATGCCATTGCTTTCGTGTCCTATCTGTTATTGTTGTTATTATTATTGTTATTGTTATTATTGTTGTTGGAAGAGGAACCACCGCTGCTGCCGGAGCCTGAGGATGGTGTGTAATGAGGGAACACTTTGAATTCTGTCCGTGACAACAGGATTCCGTCAATGCTTCTGTCGGTGCAGTTCGCCATGATCACCTTCTGGGTTTTTGCGGTATTCTGTCCGATGATGAGAGACAGATTCTGTCTTCCTCCCTTGATGAAAGCCTCCGGCTCCTGCTCCAGGAAATGATAGATCACCCAAAGCTCCTCCTCTGTCACCTCATAATATTTTGTCAGTTCCACACAACGCTTCATGCGGATCAGTTCTTCATAGGTCTGCGGTTCAAAATTCATGGAAAGCCTCCTTGTCATTTTTTTGATCCAGTGTCAGATAGTAAAATTCAATGTTCTGAAAGGGGAGATTGATGGCCTGTATATGGTAATAGGCATTATTTTCCTGCTTCCGGTAATGGCAGTCTCTCAGCTCCGTAGTGGTAACAAGCAGATTGTTCGGGCTGCCCGTGGCATATTCCTTTGCATATTCGCGCAGGAGCCCGGAAATATCATATACATACCATTCTTCTTCGTTGTCCCCGGAATGGTCCAGCACCCCTTTATAAATCTGATGTGTGGCAATATGCCGCTGCTTTGTTCTCCCTTCATCCCCGTAAGTCACGAGATCTCCGGACAACAGCATCAGGTACAATGCGTTGTTCTCCGGATAATCGCATTCCTCCTGCAACATATGCTTTTTCATTCGCAGCTTTACCGTACTGATGGGTGTCAGATATAGGATCTCCCTGGACTTCCTAAGGATCTGAGAGATCAGCGGATATCTGTCTCCATCCACGTCCAGTTCAAACACACCGCTGTCATAGATATATTTCAGCTTCGCATCTTGTGCAATGATCTGTTCCAGTGCAGGATATTCTGCGGATGTCTTGGCAGGCAGATACTTTTCCGGCTCCTCGAGGCGCATCTTCGTCACATATTCATATGTCGTCTCGTCAGCAGAAGCATCCGGGGCATAGCCGCGGTCCCGGTACATCTGCTGTTGCAGCAGGCAGGTGTAGCTTTTGCCGGATCCATATACATTTTTCACAAAAGGGCAGCCCGTTTTGCACAGATACAGGTAACCGCACCTCGCACATTCCTCGGGAAACGGTTGTCTGTTATGGTTTTGGAAGATCTTGCGTGCAGCGGTTTTCAAAATGGTGTCCACCGGGTCACGATAGATATTGCCATAGTAAAAATCTTCGTTCTTCTGACCTCTGACACAGGAATAGATGTCTCCGTTACGTTCCAACAGGAAAAATTTCTCTCCGCAATTATCGCAGTTGGTGCAGTATTCCGGTCCGAACTCATCGAACCATGCACCGTTGACCCCGGCATCCAGATTCGTTCCGTCAAAAGCCTCATGCATCCGTCGGTAAAAGATCAGCTGTTCCTCTTCACTCATGTGATGCAGCAAGCCACAGGAATTGTAGTCAAACCCGATCATAAAATTAAAATCATTCATATCCAGGCACGTGTTCCGGTCCAGGAATCTGATATCCTCGATGATCTGATCCAGCTGTTCAAAATGCTCCCGAAAGATCGTGGCAGATACTTTTTTCTTGTCAGGGATCTCCTCCAGCAGTCGGATATTATCCAGTATCCGTTCCAGTGTGCCCTCTCCGCCTTTCGTCACCCTGTATTTTGCAGGGAAAGAGGCAGATCCAGGCTGCCCGATATGGACACGTTGAACTCACGGATGGTCTCGATATGTCTGTCCAGTCCGTACAGGTTCGTCTTAATGTGGGGATGCCCTACCCTGAAGCCGGCATCCGTGATGAGTTCACGCATGTCCTGATAGTATCTGCTGATATATTGGATCAGGTCATGGAATTCCTGCTTTGGTAAAGTGGTCACTTCGCCGCCGTGCAGGGAAATATTAAAGGGCACCACATCCGCTTCACGGAATTTCGCGATGGCATATTGCAGGGTCTCCAGGCAATCTCCGCCCCGCAGGGTATCTACGGTGTGGTCCTCCAGATAACAGTACCGGCACTGCATGTTACATGCCATGGTCGGCACATATAACAAATGAATAAATTTAGTATTCATAGTAATCGATCCTTACAGGTGTCTCCTTGAAAGCACGTTCATTGACAGATACGCCCTGGGGCAGTGTGATCTCCCGCAGAGAATCACAGCACCGGAAAGCGGAAGACCCGATCTGCTGCAGCTTGCTGTCCGGGGAGATCACCACCTCTTCCAGACTGGTATTTCCATAAAACGCGTGTCCACCGATCCTGGTCACGTTATCCGGGATCTCTATGCGCAGCAGGCTGCTACATTCTTCAAAGGTGTTGCCTCGGATCTCCGTCAGTCCCGCCGGAAGATTTACCTCCTCCAGACTGCTGCAATGGTAAAAAGCTTCCCCGCCCAGATACGTCAGATGCTCCGGCAATGTGACACGTTCCAGGCTTCTGCAGTTTTTAAATGCCTGCCCGCGGATCTCTGTAATGCTGTCCGGCAGCGTTACCTCTGATAAAAAGGGCATATTGGAAAAGGTGTTGCCGCGCAGGCCCACTACCTTCTCCCCCTGATAGGTATCGGGAATGGTCGCCGTAGTCATATTCGTCAGACCATAGACATAAAACCGCACATAATATCCGTCATCCGTCTGCTCATAGAAGATCCTGGGCTTACTGAACAACAGCAGTGAGCCTGCCACAGCCACCGCCATGAGAGCCCATTTTAACTTTTTGCTGTAATCCGGCACCATGGATGCCTTCACATTCATGACAATATTCGAGATTTTCTCCTGGGATCTGGATCTGATCTCTTTTTTCAAATATTTTATCAGCTGATAACGGCTGGTCAAAAATGCATATACCACCAGGATGATAAATCCGATCACATAGGTTTTCATCGGAAAATGAAAGAAAAACAGAGATATGTATACGAATAACAGAACCGCCAAAACGGCATTCAGTATATTTTTTCTGCGCAGCATATCCTCCGGGATCAGATTCTGTTCTTCCGTGATCCCGGCGCGCTGCATTTCACGCTTGATAAACCCTTCGACACAATCCTCCTCGGACATGGCAAACAGCGGATCAAAATCCTCTGTATGCACTATCCTGCCCGTTACCGTTTCGTCAGCTGCCGGTGCATGGATCACCGTCTCAGCTGCTGTCTGCACCTTTTCCTCCATAGATAAAGTCATTCCCATACCGTTATTTTCCCTTCTTTTCTACTGTGCATAGCACCTTTTTCGTCTCCAAAACGATGCTTAATCTTATTTTGTTTTGACACTTACCTTCTTTCCAGAAAATGCAATTCCAAATTTCAAAATATCCTGAATGCCATCTTCTTTCATTTCAGCGTCATATCTCTTCTCATCAATCTGAATTAACGCTTCATCTGCAAGCCCTGAAAGCTCATCTGCACTCAAGTCCTTTTTCCACTTAAGCTCCATAATGATTCCAGGATATCTACCTTCTCTTGGGAATAGACTAATATCATATCGTCCATCCCCGGACTCTCTGTTTGACTTAATCTTATACTGATTATCCATCAAAGCGATCAAACCAAGAACTAATCCATGATAAAATCCTTCTGCGCCAGCATCATAGAAGCTGATGGATTTATCCATATATTCAGCAATTGCTTTCTGCAGTTTCTTATAATCATTTGCATAAAGACTTTCTGCAATCTTATTGGCGGTCGTTCTTGTGATAGCTCCAATCTGTAACAGGTGCGATAATATTTCACTCTTATATACGGCTGCAATCTCTCTGTTCGGAATGGATACCTCGCACAGATAAGAACCATCTGCCTGCAATTCTTTCTTTGGTGTTTTCAAATAGCCAGCTACTAACAGTAAACTGTAAATATTTGCCGGATCCTCTGAAAGAGATCTATAAACAACATTCTGATCAATTTGGGCAATAACTCTTTCGCCTTGTAGCAAAGAATAAAGTCTTTCAGTAATATCATCCGTTGCCACCTTAAGGACATCTTCCAGAATTTCATTTTTTCCGGTATTTACCCAATAGGCCTGCGGAATGCAGCCTTTAGAAATATAATTGATTACTGACCACGGATTATAGATCTCTGTAGATCCAAATAAATATCCGTCATACCAATCCTTCAGCTCTGCTTCTTTATCCAGGGCACCATAATACTCCAGCATATCTCTGACTTCTGAAGCAGTAAATCCAAAGAACTGATCATACTTTTCATCCATCACAGAATTCACTGTTAAATTATTCAGGCCACTAAAGATGCTCTCCTGAGCAATCCGAAGAATACCAGTTAGAAATCCATAAGTTAGATTCTTATTATCCTTAAATGCTCCAGAGAAGAAATTTCTCATGAATCCAATTATTTCATCATAAAAATCCTTGGAATAACCTTCTTGAATCGGTGTGTCATATTCATCAATAATAATGATTGGCGCTTTACCATAATGTTTTGTAAGCATCTGAGATAACTTTGCTAATGATACAGTCAAGTCAACTTCTGAGGCCTCGCCATTTATGATTTTCGCAAAATAGGTCTTTTCATACTCTGCAAGTCTATCACTATCCGCAATCTCCTGATGCCTTCCAAACTCCTCCTGCAAAAGATCTTTAATCTTATCAAGAGTTGCTTTCCAGGAATCAAACTTAACATCTTTGAAAGTAAGGAATACAACTGGATACTGTCCCTGCTGTCTGCGATATTCTTCACCGCATCTCCAGATTGCTTTATTCTCGAAATATTTACTTGTATCCTCCTCTGAAATCTCAAAAAAAACTCTGAGCATATCCATGTTCAATGTCTTTCCGAAACGTCTCGGCCTTGTAAACAAAGAAACCAGTGGCTTCTGATCAAGGAATTCCTTTATAAGCAAAGTCTTATCTACATAGTAATAATCTGCCTGTGCTCTGACATAATCAGAAATACCAATAGGTAATGGCTTATTATTCGCAGCCTTCTTCTTTGCGTACTTCCCTGAAGAAACTCTCTTATCAACAGGTCTTACTGCGTCATCCGGAATAAGCCACTTTCTTCCTTCTTTTATAGCACCTGGGATTTTTCCTTTATTGCACAAATCATTGATTGCACGTTTTGAACGATTCCATTCAATTGCAAATTGTTCACTAGATTTCATAACCCCCACATCTCCTTTGAAACTAGAATTTCCTATTCTGCTCAAAGTATACATTATTTCGAGCAAAATATCAATTCTGTTTTGGCTTTTTGCTCGAAATTACACTATTGTGCTTGAGCCAGTGACAATACACCCTACCCTGGCTCTCAAAACTTATATCTCTTCATGATTATTCGCTCCTTTCGTTAATCCTAAAATGTATGAACAACACTAAACTTCGCAAAAAATCGGCATCAAATCCATTTCTGAATTCAACACCGATTCTCTGCTTTTCCTTTTTTCTGTTGTAAGCCTTTCCACTCGGAACTGATCTTGTAACCGGATTCAGTTCTCCCCATGTTGTTCGCTGCTTAGCATAATATTCCCTCTGCGCTTTCTTACTTCTTTTATCAAGCGTTACATAGTTTGTCATTATACTTGTGGTATAACTTCGACGCATCATAGTGCAATCAGCCTATAAAGCTTTCAGATTCCTTTTTGATTAAAATCCCCCACTTTTTTATCAAAAACACTTGACAAATCCATCGAAAAATGCGGCGCTTCGCGCCCTTATTTATAAGACATATTTTTCGATTGGAGGCGTTTTTTTGTTACCTGTTAACTGTGGCAGTCATGCCGACTACCAAGGAATAAAAGAACTACATTTTACTGTTCCTGCAAATGCGAAGCGATTCTACAAACAATATTTTAGGACCTTTATACTCTATACTAAGAGTAAGCGTTCCACCTTGTAGCACAATAGGAATTTTTATATTGTTCCATTCTTCAAAAGCAGAAATATCTGCCTCAAAACTTTCCTGCCCAGTACATATTATTATTTTTCCATTGCTATCGGCTTTACATTTTATCGATAAAATATAATGTCCCGCCTCAACTTCAAAATATTTGTAAACCATTTTTGTTTTATTGGTTGCTATAACTATTTGCTTATTGCTACTTTCTGCAATGTAAGGAATATTTTTTGAACTAATTCCATTCCCTATGTGTGGCATTCTGCCACTATATAGGTTACAACAAATAGAAGCCGGATACGTTTTATCTGTTTTAAGACTTTTAGAAAATCCTAAGGAAGTTATTTCCGTCTGCTTTATATTTCCGCTTGTATCAAACGCAATTCTTTCTACGCAGGCTTGTCTCGAATAAGCTGATTTATGCGTGTTTCGGTGATAAAAAACATACCATTGTCCATTGATACACTCTATACTTCCATGATTTGTTCCTGTGGTATTCAGTCGGGCACTGTCATTTCGACCATTAAAGCCTATATCGCCATTTGATATGATGACTCCTCCGTATCGAAAATCTCTATCAGGATAACTGCTTGTGGCATAGCATAATTCATGTCCCTTCATTGACGAATAAATGAAATAATATTGAGAACCGATTTTTCTTATCGAGCTTGCTTCAAAAAATGGATGCTTTTCAAAGTCCGTTCCCTTCACTTTATTAGGCATAATATGGCAGGGCTCAGACTTAATTGTAAGCATGTCATCCCCTAGTATGACATGGTTAGCTCCCATAATGCCATCTTGGTATGCTTTAATTTCATCGATGTTCTTACCAAACATATTGCTTTCGATTCTGTAAAAAACCGGTCCTAATAAAGGTACCGATTCATCAAATGGATACCAGGCCCCATAATATAACCTGATTGTCCCCTCATCATTGATGACCGCAGGATCAAAGGTTACATACTTAAGCATTGGAGTCTTATCAGGATTACGAACAAAACCATAATACTCATATTGCCCATCAGGTGTATCGCAAACTGCCACACTGATTTTTTGACCATAACCACCTACACCCTTTTCACCGGACATGCAGTAATAGAGATAAAACCTGCCATCATTACCCTGAACAACGTCAGGCGCATACATATACTTTAAGATATCTCCGTATTGCGGGTCCTGCTCTGCCCGGTAAGATATTCCTCTACTTGTCCAGTTTTCCAAGTCATCCAAAGGTGCAGACGGAAATGTATAATCCAGCATACAATAGGTGTTGCCACCGGCTATATCATGTGAGCCAAACAGATAAACACGATCTCCGAACACATGAGGCTCTCCATCCGCTATATATGTATTTATATCCAGAAAAGGATTTGCCATAATCTACTCAACACCTTTTATCTATTAATAAGTAACCTTATCAAGATCAACGCCTTTTGTTTCCTTAACCTTGAAAATCAGGAGCAATACACCGATAAATGCAAATGGCATAACGGCTGTCATATAACCAAAACCTATTTTATCGAAAAGTAATACAGCAAAAATAGGAACGATGCTACCAAGGCCACTACCAACCATGGTGATAAGATTTACTGCGCCAAGCACAGAACCACGATTATAGGTAGGTGCTGACTCCGCAACCATCATACCAACATAATCCAGTGTAATCCACCAGCAGCCTAAATACAATCCATAGAAAATACCTACAAGGTATGGTGAACCGGTAAGCCATGCAGAAACATTAAAGCTAATAAAGCCAAGTACAGCAAGAGCTCCGCAGACACTAACAATAGTCTTACGTCCAAGTTTATCACCGACAAAGCCTGCACCTACAATCAAAGCAGCATAAAGGAAAGGATAAATGATTAACGCTTCATTTACAGTTTCAGGAGTCATGCCAAAATCTGTCATAATTGATTCTGAATAACCTGAAATTGTAGTGCTACCAAGTGCAAATGCACAACTTACTATAGCAAGCCATAAGAGCTGCTTGTTTTTAACAAGATGTCCCAGTGCATGGAAGACACCTGTCTTCTGCTGTTTATTTTCTTCCTTCTGATTTTTCTTTTCTTCTTTGCTTAACTTCTTTACTTCAGGATGACGTACCTCATATGGTGACTCAAGATAAGATATTCTCTGGTGTAAAAATGTCTTAGACTCACGTGTAACTAAAAGTGAAAACAGCGAAACAACGATTGCAATCACAGCAGGAATAATGTAAACACCTCTCCAAAGGCTTGTATCTGTACCCATTACTGAACTTCTGAGCATTGGTATTAACACTATACCAAGCGTACTGATACCCTTGATAAGTCCGTAAATAGTTGCTCTCTTTTCCTTTGGAACAATTTCATACAAATAAACAATCTGCATATCGTGCTGTACGAAGAACACAGTCATACCATAACCGATAAAATAAACTACCATGTTTGGTGACCAGCAGGCAAGTGCCATACCCATACCCATACCAAAGGTATTGAAAACCAGAAATGGCTTTCTACCAATCTTATCAGCTAAAGCTTTGTAAAATGGAACCAAAGCCATCAAAGCATAAGAAAATGTTGTTGCAGTACTAAACATAGCCATTGCTTCGTTGTAAGGAATATTTAAAGGTCTTACAAAGAATTCAGTAACAACGCTGGACTGTATCTGCGTTCCAATTGATGAACTGATTTCATCTACTACACTCGCAAGGAACAGGGCAATAAGTGTACATGCAAAGCCATATTTTAAGGCCTTTTTCCCATTCTGATTTTTTCTAAATTCCAGTTCTTTCTTATCTCTTTCGTCAATTTGCTCTCGTGTTTTCACGTTAAACCCTCTCCAATATTATTTTTCTATTTCCCAAACATTACTAGTAAAAATCACATTCAGAACATTTGCAGCCGCAAGCTCTAAATCACGCCTACTAATCTTATTGCTTTTCAGAGCTGCTGTAAGTTCTTTCTTAGCTCCCGAGTGTCCCGGCATAATCAAATCATTTCCTGCCAAAATGCACTCAGCATGTTCACCCGGATTTTTTTCGCTGGCGGTCCAGTCAGTCATTACAAGCCCCTGATAGCCCCACTCATTTCTAAGTACCTTTGTGCACAGGTCAGCACTTGCAAAAGTATGCACCCCGTTCACAAGGTTGTAGGAAGTCATAACTGCCCAAGGCTTTGAACTTTTTGCTGCAATTTCAAAGCCTCTCAGATAGATTTCACGCAGAGCTCTTTCTTTAACATTTTCAGATACAGTCTCTCGTTTATCTTCCTGATTATTACAACAGAAGTGTTTTATAGTAACGCCAAGTCCCTTATGGCTTTGAACTCCTCTTGTAACAGCTGCTGCCATAATGCCGGAAACAAGTGGATCCTCTGAATAATATTCAAAATTTCTTCCGCAAAGAGGATTTCTATGAATATTCATTCCCGGAGCGAGCCAAAGCGTAATGCCTGTCTCCACCATTTCAGTACCAATTGCCTCACCGACCTTTTCAATTAAGTCAGGATTCCATGTCTGTGCCTGCAGTGTCACAGCAGGGAAACAGGTCATATACTGATATACTCTGTAGCCCTTCCCCGGTTTTGCCAAAACAATCGGCTCCATCTTTCGTATCCAACCCCATTGCCAGTCCTTAGGTATTTCATCAATATATTTAGGCATTCCATGCTTTGTGTAGGCATTCTTTGGACACAGATTAATTCCGGCAGGTCCGTCTGAAAAGTTCACATTCGGAATACCCTTTTTCATAAGATTAATGCTGGTTCTTCCGACAGTCGTAGGTGTTACATTGTAGCCAAGTCCGCTAAATCCTGCACCAACACAAAGTTCTATCAGTTCTTTGTCTGTCAAATTCTTAAGGTGATTTTTTGCCTGCTCGGACTTAAATACCATCTTGACTGCATCATAGCTTATATTTTTTCTGGTAAAAGCACCTTCCTGAATTACAAGATGCTTAACCTCGTTAGGATATAGTGTTTCTTTTTCCTTAGGAATAAACTCAACAAAATCCTTCTTAAGCGGAAGAATATTGGTGAGCTTTTCGATAATTACAGTTTGGGCTAGTGTAAGAACACCGCAAAGCTCATTACGTCTTGAATCACTTCCTATATACAGCCCATACTCTCCTGCTTCAAGGATCTTGCTGGCAGTTTGCTCATCATAAGAAGTGCAGTCAGACAAATCAAAGCTTAGCCTGCAGACCTCTTCCTCCCCTGGTGCTAACAGACCCGTCTTTGAAAAAGCTGCCAGAGCCTTTCTCTCCTTAAGAAGTTTTCCGTTTGGTTTTGCTATGTAAAGCTGAACAACTTCTTTTCCTGAAAATGACTTACCCTCATTTCTAACCCTTGCTGTCACGGTAACTTTACTACCAGTAGCTTTAATATCTTCTGCCTTTATAACAAAGTCTGTATAGCTCATACCAAATCCAAAAGGCCAGCGAGGTACTATTTCGTTTGCATCAAACCAGCGATAACCTACATAAACGCCTTCTTTATAATCCTGATTAAGAACATCCCCCAGGGCACCAAAATCCTTGGCACATGGATAATCCTCATAATCTCTTGCCCAGGTATCAGTAAGTTTTCCTGAAGGTGTAACTTTACCGGTCACTACGTCTGCAAAAGCATTCCCACCTTCTTCACCGCCCTGTACAAAATGCAAAACAGCACCAATACCCTGAACTTTATCGAGGACAGACATATCTAAAATACCGCCGCAGTTAATAACAAGAAGTATTTTTTTATACTTATCTGCTAAAAAACTAAGATTCTTCTCTTCAACTTCTGAAAGATAATAATCACCCTTTTCCAGCTTCCTATCAGCACTTTCTCCAGCCTGGCGGGCAATTACGTATATAGCCGTATCTGTTTCTGCAGAAATGTCAGTTTCCTGTATCAGGTCGCCAATTGGGAAACGGAGAGGCATAACGTGAATAACCTCATCAAACATTTTCTGAACTTCCCATGGCTTGTAATGCTTAATTTTTTCTTCTATCCCTAAGCGCCATTCTTCTTTTTCTTTTGCAAAGGATTCATCAAAACGCTTCAGCCACCTGCCGGATACTATTTCAAACCCTGCATTTATAAGGCCTTCTTCGATTGTCACACTGTAGCGCTCCTGCATATTTCCGCTACCTGTGCCGCCCTTTACTGTCATTCTCGCGCCTGCCCCATACAGAGCTATCTTTTGTGGCTGCAAAGGAAGAATGCCTTCGTTTTTAAGAAGCACCATTCCTTCTGATGCAACCTCTCGGGCAAGTTTTCGATGCTTGATTTCTCTGTCTGAGATTTCATCCGTCTGTAACCCGAATAATCTGAATTTACCCATTACACTACCTCCACTTCTAGCGAAACTGGTTTTACTCCCGCTGATTTAACATTTATAACCGTTTTTCCCGGAATCTTTCCTGCCCGTATAACAGCCAGACATCTTCCACGATATGAATCATGATAATTTTTATAAAAAACTTCATCCGTCTTACACAATGCACTACCAAAACCGGCCAAGGTCGCACTACCTTTTACCTCTATTTCAACCCGTTGCTCAATATAAGGCTTCAGGTTTCCATCGGCATCGCTAAATTCAATAGGTATGTAGCACAAATCTTTTCCATTTGCTTTAAGAACTTTCTTTTCTGCTGACACATGCAATACGATTTCCGCATTTGCTGATGACAAGCTGTATTTTGAGATAATCTTTCCATTAGCATCAAGTGCTTCTGCAAGCAACGTCCCAGGTTCATATGGAAGCTTAAATTGAGTCTTATATTTTTTGACCAGCTTTGTTGCTACGGTCTTACCATTTAGCGAAAGCCGAACAGCCACGGCATCCGCATATACCTCCACTGTAGCCTTTTTCCCTTCATAGCCTTGCCAGCTCCAGCTATCTATAGCATTGGTAAATTGCCATGCGCCCTTGCTTGGTTCTTCCTTCGCATGATTTACAGGTCTTACTCCAATAAAGGGCTTTTTTCTAAGACCCCAAACAATCTGCATAAAATACATAGAAGCTAAAGGTTTACCGGTAATATCAATCATTCCCTGTCCGGCAAGCAACGGAAGTCCCTTATAGGAATGATACGTCCAGTCACCGATGCATGCCTCCCCAATATAATCCCAGGCAGACCATACGAAATCACCCAATAGCTGAGGATATTTTTTAACACGTTCCCAGTTGTAAGGTAAATCTGCAACCATTGTCTCAGAGCCAACCATAAGCCTGTCAGGATATTTTTTGACATCTTCATCATATCTAGAAGATGCATAGTTAAGTCCAAGTACATCCAAACCGTTCGCCGCTCCAAGACAAGCCCGATCACCTTTTCCCCCCTTGCTCATAAAAAACATAAGTGGTCCAAGCTTTTCTGCCATAGCATTGAAAAATGCAGAACCGGTCTTTTTTTCTTTGTATGCATTCTTAGCAGGAAGTGGCTCCGGCCTATACTTTTTCGTCTCCTTATAAACGCCCATACCCATCTGAGTATAAACATTCAATAAAACATTTATTCCCGCCGTTACCGGTCTTGTATTATCAAGTTCGTGTATAAAATCAGTCAGTTCTTTACAGGTCTTAATACCACGCTCCGTTGCTGTTTCCGACACTTCATTTCCATGTGAATACATTATTACGCAGGGGTGATTCCTTGAGGATTCTACCATTGCGGTTATGTCCTTCTTCCAGTCCTCATCAAACCATCTTGCATAATCATGATATGTTTTAGGAATATACCATCCATCAAAAGCTTCATTAAGTACATACATTCCAAGTTTGTCGCAAATATCAAGCGTAATTTGAGAAGCCGGGTTATGTGCAATTCTTAATGCATTAAAGCCGTTATTTTTGAGAATACTGATACGCCTGTATTCAGCATCATAATATTCACAGGCACCCAACACTCCATGATCATGATGAATACAGCCACCTCTTAAGAGAACTCTCTGACCATTTACCGTCATTCCATTCTGTGCATCCCACCTTAACAGTCTGACTCCAAACATGAACTCTCTTTGATCTGTATCAGTCTTTATAACTGCTTTATACAAAAAAGGGTTCTCATCGCTCCATAGCTTTGCATCGGGTACAATTAACACCCCCGGTGTGCCGCTTACCACCCTTTTATCACCATCGTATATATACACACTCACGGGACAGACCTCCGCTGTATGTACGCTGATACTTATTTGTGCAGGCCGTATCTGAACCGTATCAATGTGTACATCTATTATATGATTTGGCTCACGTATTACCAGTTGCACAGGCCGATATATCCCCGACCCTGAATACCAGCGGCAATTTGGTTCAAGCGAGTTATCTACCTTCACGCAAATATGGTTTTCTCCTGCTCGAACCAAATCAGATATATCAACATCAAATGCTGTATACCCGTATCGATGGTTTCCTGCCAGCTTGCTGTTTACAAATATGCTACTGTTATGATATACACCTTCAAAATGCAGTTCTATTGATTTACCAATCAATGAAGAATCCAAATCAAAAGTTTTTTCATATATATATTTTCCACCCGGAAAATAACCTGAATTTACACCATTTCTGCTACTTCCTTCACGAACTTCATAAAGCATCGCATCGTGTGGCAGATTAACTTTCACAGGTTTTTCATTCTCTTTTTGAAAAGTCCAGTCATTGCAAAAATCTAAAATCACTCTTTATCACCGGAGTTCTCATGCCAGTTATCGGCATTTTTAATTACTTTTACCCCTTTTCCTTTTATTTTTTCATATTATAGCATTTGAGCTCCATCGTTTATTGCATAAAAATCTATAATATTATATAATTGTCTATTAAGGGGTGAATTTTTTATGGATTACAAATCATATTGTGAACTGTTCTATTCAGCACACTATTTACCAATTGCTATTTACCAAAATAATGCTTTTTTATGTTCGGCAGGTTTCTATGAAGAAAGCGATCCCTATCCTTTTGTTTTTCATAAACTGACTGCAAAAGAAGGACCCGCTGTATATGTTTCGTCCGACACTGGCTATTACGGTTATGTGCCATTTAAGGATGGAATCCATAGTCTGGTAGTAGGTCCCACTTATTCCACACCGGTAACTGATGGGTTTATTAGGTCTTATATGAACAAAAATGCTATCTCTCTGAACAGGTATGGAGAAATCGCATCATTTCTAGGTGGTATTTCACAATATACTTACAATCAGTTTTTAAATCTTTTGTTATACCTTTACTTCACTCTGACTGGTGTATGCTTAAATCTCGAGGAAGCGTTCGGGTTTTCAGATACGGAATATCAGACCTTAGTAGGTCAACAACATTCTTCTAATCTTTATCAGTCAAGAGAAGAAGGTATTCTTCATGGCACCTATTTTTTTGAGCAAAGAATGCTTGAATTAATAAAGAGTGGAGATGCTGACAGACTTAACACATTCCTGATGACAGCCGCCCAGACAGGAAATAACCGAGAAGGCAAGCTTGCTGAAACACCTCTCAGGCAAGCAAAAAACTTGTTCATAGGATTAACAACCATGATTGGCAAGTATGCCGCCATTCCGGGTGGAATGGACATTGAGCAAACTTATCAGCTTATTGATACATATATACAAGAATGTGAAAAATTACAGACCGAGGAAGCAGTCAAGAAACTGCAATACAACATGCCATTAGATTTTGCGCAAAGGGTAGCACAGCAAAAATTACCTGATGGAGTATCTCAGGAAATCTTTTCATGCATGCAATATATTTCACTTCACATCAACGAGCCTATTGGTATTCCTGACGTTGTAAGCTATTCTAAAAAAAGCAGGGCATACCTTTTTAAAAAATTTAGGGATGAACTAGGCACAGGTATCAGTGAATATATAATGAGTTGTCGACTAAGAGAAGCAAAATCTCTACTAAAATATACTGATAAACCCCTCTCTGAGATCAGCAGTTATTTATGTTTCTCAAGTCAATCCCATTTTCAAAATACATTTAAGAAGCATTTTAATATTACTCCTTTGGGTTATCGTGAACAAACATTTCACTGACCGGATAGAAATAAACTATTGCACATCCTATGTTCTCCTTAACCTCGCAAACTTTGTTTACGAGATTAAGACTTGTATTCACCACATTTACTACATTCTGATACAACATCTTGAATTCTTTGCTCCATTCTGAATCCTCAGGCATATATGCATCGCACACTGCCATTACATTAAGAATGGATACAGTTGACAAGTTTAAAAGACATACTGGCAGAGCGTTCCTGAGAATATTTCACGCCACATGTAGGGCAGAAAAAAGAAACCCCTAACCTTGCTCTACTGCATGTAGCTAATTGCAATATTATCATTTTCCATCTACTTTCTAAATCACATACATCATGATCGCAACTGCAAGACCAATGAGTGCGCCAAGTATCAGACTTTATTTCTTTTCATTTTTTACCTGTTCTGCCTTATCTCCATAAACGGTATACTTGTTCCGCAGTATCCGCCAGGTTTCTCTTCGCATTTTCATTCTTCATGGCTTCTTCCAGCGTGGTAATGCTTCGTAAAACCGGGAAGAATGCGTCAATTCCATGCTCGTTACATTCTCTTGCATCCCGTTCTACCGATCCTGCAAATGCGATCACTGTCTTTCCGTATTTTTTAGCCAGCTTTGCTACTCCGATCGGTGCTTTTCCCATCGCCGTCTGTCTGTCCAGTCTTCCTTCTCCCGTAACTACCAGATCCGCATCTTTGATATATTCTTCCAGCTGTGTCTCCTCCAGTACGATCTTGATCCCGGATTCCAGCACTGCATTGGTAAATGTTAAAAATGCGAATCCCAGTCCTCCGGCAGCTCCGGTTCCGGCCTTTTTTGCATTTGCTTTCGGAAATTTTTCTTTTGCCAGTGCCGCATAATATGCCAGCCATTTGTCCATCTGCATGATCATAGATGGCGTTGCTCCTTTCTGTGGTCCGTAAACAGCACTTGCTCCCTGCTCTCCACACAGCGTATTTGTTACATCACACGCAATCCGGAACTCACATTCTTTCAGTTCTGGTATCACATAGGTATCCGTGATTGTCTCCAGTTCTTCCAGACCTCTTGCACCAAATGGTACCGGCTGTCCATTCTTGTTCATGAATCCGAATCCAAGTGCCTGCAGCATCCCGATACCTCCGTCATTCGTTGCACTGCCTCCGATTCCGATGATAAATCTTCTACAGCCTTTTCCAATCGCATCTTTGATTACTTCCCCGACACCGTAAGTCGTTGTGTAAAGTGGATTCTTCTTTTCATCCGGTACCAGTGTAATTCCCGCTGCTCCTGCCATCTCAATTACTGCCGTCTTGCTGCTTTCAATGATTCCATATTCACAGACTACCGGGGTTCCAAGTGGTCCCGTCACCTGAATCTCCTGTTTCATGCCATTCATTCCGGCAACAAGCGCGTCTACCGTTCCTTCGCCTCCGTCTGCCAGCGGTCTGATCTGCACATCCACATCTGAATCTACTCTGTGTATTCCTTCTGTTACTGCAAGTCCTGCTTCCATCGAAGTCATACTTCCTTTAAATGAATCGATTGCTGTTACAATTTTCACAGTTTGCTTCCTCCTCATTTTCACAAATTTTCGTTATTTGTTTTGTGTTATTCACTGACTGTTTCCTGCGTTTTCCTACATCTAGGTCTTTTGGATTTATTCATACTATAACAAACTTTTCCAGTCATTTATATGTCCTTTATAACATATTTTTTTAAACCATAATTCTTTTTTCATTCTACAGGACATATTTCTATTATATTTCCGAAATATATCGGCTAAACTGATTTCATACTTGTATTCTATCTCGCCGAACGGATCACCAATCTTTTGATCCGTGAACAAGAACTGAATCAGTACAGCCGCAGAGAAGCGGATAAAAAACATTTTGTTCTTCAGTCTCTGATCCAGAATGATACCAGTAACCGTGATTATCTCAGCAGTTCATTGGAAACTTTTCATATCGGACTGAACCGATCCTACAGACTAATTCTAATCCGCATTGATTCCCGCTACAACCTTACCAATCTCTCACTGATCGAACAGAAAACACAGGAAATGTTCGCCCTGGCCGGCATTTCACTCTTTACCTTTCTTTATCCCATAGATTTTGTAGCAATTATAGATGCCGATACTTATCAGAAACAGGCATTTATTTTCCATACCTTTGCAAATGAAAATGCTTCTATTCTGCAGGTTGCCGTTGGAAAATCCACTCCTGTTTTTCAGATTCATCATTCTTATGAATCTGCCCTGACTGCAATAAATACTCTGACAAACACATCCGAAAATTTTGCGCTTTTCGATGATCTGACCAGGCGTAAGCGTTAAATTCTTTTCCGACCACTCCGAAACAAGCTCCGGATGTACTTCTGCTAAACTGTTATTCATAGCCAAACCTCAACCTCCTTGTGCTTAGAGTATATGAAGTTTTGGCTTTATCTTGTAGTTTGCGAATATCCGTATAAATAGAAAAAGCCCTTTGAGAAAGGGATTTCTCCTCTCTCAAAGGGCAAGTTGGCAAACTGGAATTGAGATTTCACCTATTTTAAGGGCGTTAATAAATGTTATATTTTGTTATTAAATTCTCTGCAAACCATTGAAAACACTGAATTTATCGCAGGTGAGCTTTCTCTCGTGTTTTCTTTGCATTACATAACCATTAACAGCCGACAGCCAAAAATCTGCAGGCTACTATTATTATCCATACACTCTTTTCAAAGATATCAGTGGACAGATTCATATATTATCTCTTTCTGCCGTTTTCCATCGCATCGTAGAACTTATCGATCCCGATGTTCACTCCGATGTTGCTGCCCTCCGGCGTGACCGTTACAGCCTCGCAGATCTCGTTGAGCTTGTTTACGGTGTTGACTGAAACCTTTACGTCACCGCCCTGCTCATCAAGCCTGTCCTTTAAGTCCTCTACGAACTTCTCTTTGAATGATTCATAATCCATAGTGTGTTTTATCCTTTCGCTTTTTGTGTCGGCTCCGGATCGTCATCCTCGGCCTTGGGTTGATGGCAAAGTCTGAGGCTCATCATTGCCGGTATTCTTTTGCAAAAGAAAATGGACTCGGCGGCTTGGGTATTTTTTGTTTTCCCGTTCGCTTTGTCCATTGTAAATATAACACACCTATTTTGAAAATAGAATACTCAAAACCTACCACTTTCCTACCAAAAACCTACTTTTTTCAAAAAATTGTATCATCCGCAGGTTCAATAGTCATCCGAGATTCCCGTTTTGTAAACGAGTTTCACATTTTGAAAGC